>Ga0164243_10000104_pt1 | contig 213654 bp, 163 predicted proteins | sample OricompcompostOP_FD_108781 | JGI IMG/M metagenome (GOLD analysis project Ga0164243, IMG submission 108781) | Organic Plus compost microbial communities from Emeryville, California, USA - Original compost - Organic plus compost (OP) | ecosystem: Engineered > Solid waste > Mixed feedstock >... | reverse complement strand
TCATCCAGCTTATCGGTAAAAATCTTTTTTTGTAACGGATCCGGTTCGACAACAAATTGTTGCATGATCTTTCGAATCCGGGTATAGCGCTGCAGGATTTCTTCGGCCTGCACCTTATTGGCAGAAAAGTTGTTTTTTACTTCTACCTCTCTGATCTGGTTTTTTATTTCTTCTGAAAAGGCCAGATTCTTATAATTAGCCAGGTAATGAACGGCCAGGTAGTCATTTACCTCAGGCATGATTTTTTGCAGGCCTTCTATCGCTGTGGGCGCAAGTGCTTTATTATCGATAAAATCAGGTGCCGGGGCACAGACGGACTGAGACAGCACATGGCTGACCACTTTTTTCAGTTCTCCTATGCCTTTATTTGTTCTGGGGTTGACCGGAACAACAGGAATATTCAATTCCCGGGAAAGCTCATCCACATCAATACGAATCCCTTTTTTCTGCGCGAGGTCGTTCATGGTGAGCGCCACGACAACAGGACACTTAAGATCTACTAACTGAGAACAGAATAACAGGTTACGTTTGAGGTTGCTCGCGTCCATGACCAGTAAAAGCAGGTCCAGTCCCTGGATTTTTTCCACATCCATCATGACCCGATAGGCCACCCATTCATCCTCCCGCCGGGGGTAAAGACTATAGGTTCCCGGCAGGTCAATGATCTTAGCCTGCCCATGACCGCTAAGCTGCGTGCTGCCTACTTTTTTATCTACGGTGACACCCGGGAAATTACCCACCTTCTGGTTAAGGCCGGTGAGGGCGTTAAACAGGGACGTCTTTCCACTGTTGGGATTACCCGTCAGTGCGATCTGAATTGTCTTGTTTCCGGTTCTTAACATTGCGGGGCAAATTTACCGATACTAGGCGGGATTCCATTTACGATTTTGGGAAACCTTCTATTTCCCGGTATTCTTTTAGCTTTCCCTTGGGCTTTTTAAAGGAATTCTTAACTTTGAGGCTATGAAACAGGGTAAAAGCTTTTTACTGGATACCGCCGACTCCTATGATGAGTTTTTCGAGGATAGCTGCCTGTTAGGGCTGGTCACCTCGGTGAAAAGCTATAAGTTCTGTCTGCAAGTCAATAAACTGCTGAACTTTGATTTCAGACTGAATACCGATATAGAGATCCTGCTGAATAAGAAAAACAGAAATTACTATTTTCCGGTCTACCAGTCCAATATTAAACACAGCTTTACGAAGCATTATCTGTATAGTAACCGTAATGACGGGGAGGTCTTACTGCCGGAATTCAAACACATTGACTTTGTCTGGCTGATCAAAGGCCAGGTGGGCGCACATGAAGAGTTCGGTCAGATGCTCTCCCTGGTCAAATCCATCCAGGATGTGCAATTAGCCACCGAGATCGATTACACTTACCTGGAACACAAAGAACATCTTATTTTTTAAATCATTAACAGTCAAATAGTTGCCTGAATAAATATCCTTCCCTGACTGTGCCCAATAACAAGATTCATGTCTTTAGAAAAAGCCCCTGTTTTGTTCACGCTGGCTGAGACCTTGCATCATTTTGACCAGGGCCGCAAGCTCTTCAGAGAATACGCCAGCACACTCGGTTTTGGACTGGAATACCAGGATTTCGAAGCAGAGCTGGCAGCCGTAGAGAAAAAATATGGCCCTCCAGAAGGGCGCCTTGTCTTATGTCAGCTAAAAGACTCCGGAGAGGCGATCGGCTGCGTGGCTGTCAGAAAATTAACGCCTGAGACTGCTGAACTTAAGCGCCTGTATATACAACCGCCCTTCAGGGCGCTTAAACTTGGAAAGCAACTCTTAGAACGGGCACTGGAGCAGGCCATTGGCCTGGGATATAAGCGGGTGCGGCTGGATACGGTTGCAGATATGCATGCCGCTATCGGACTTTATCAGCGCCACGGCTTCTATGAGATACCGCCTTATTATCCTACGCCCATACCAAACACGGTATTTATGGAAAAAGAATTATAAACGGATCTCCCGGCTTTGAGGCTAAAAACGCAAACCATTTTCCCATGGACTATACAACTTACAAGTCGCTTTTTGATACGATACTTACTAACCCCCATCCGGTTTACCCTTACGATAACCCGGCATACCTGGACTATACCCGGCTCAACCAAAGCCGGATGAAGCGTTGGGATAAGCAACTGTCGCTGGATAATACGTTGATCAGCCGCGTCCAAAATATCTCTTGCCCACAACACTGGATTATCCTGACAGAGCCCTGGTGCGGGGATGCCGCCCATATTCTGCCGTTTCTTATTCGGATGACGACCTATAACCCTTTTATCAGTTATGAGCTGCAGTTAAGGGATAGCGAACCTTTTTTGATTGAGGATTATCTGACAATGGGCGCTAAAAGTATTCCAAAGCTGATCGCAAGAAATGAACCCGGAAAGGATCTGTTTACCTGGGGCCCCAGGCCTGCCGGCGCAGCAGAACTGATGAAGGAGATGAAGGCTGCTGAAGCAGATTTCGAGGCGATCAAAATAGCCTTGCAAAACTGGTATAATCAGGACAAGGGCGCTTCCCTTTGCAGGGAGCTCTCAGCGCTGCTCTGAAACGGCCTGTTGCTCCTTTATTGCAATCGAAAGCCCGTTAAATAAAGGCATTCAGCCAGCCCGCTATTATTAACGCATTAACAGTGTCTCTCTTTTTAATCCTTAAAAAAAGCCTATATTGCGGGCAATCAAACGCCCTTTTATGACGCAAAATGAGCAAATCCATGTTGAAACGGAAATCGGCAGACTAAGAAGACTTATCATACATAGCCCGGATGGCGGCATCGGAAAAGTTGTTCCTGCTAAATTCAAGGAATGGTTATATGACGATACCGTACACTTGTCCCAGATGCGCCGCGAATACAATCAATATGTAAAGCTGTTACTTCATTTTACGGACCCGGAAAAAGCAGCCTATGTCATAGATTTTGAAAAAAGCCAGAAAGACAAAATCCAGCCCGACTGCTACAAACCGGATAATCCCGCTTATTTTAACAGTAAAAATGTTTTGGATACTCAGTTTTTGCTATCGGAATTGTTAGAGCAGGACAGCCTGCGCCAGCGCCTGATCTCTGCTGTTTGTGGCTGGGAAGGCAGCAGTTCCAGGACAGAGAAGAAATTAATGGCAGTGGACCGGTCAGAAGACCTGGCCAAAGCCCTGATCACCGGCATTATAAAAGAAGGAGGCGAAGATACCGGAGAATTTATATTTGCGCCGCTGCCGAATTTTATATTTACCAGGGATATCGCCATTGCTGTAAATAATCATTTGTTACTCAGTAATGCCGCCAGCCCGGCCAGGGAAAGAGAGTCCTTACTTATGAAGTTTATTGCCCAGTACGCTCTTTTTAAAAATCAACGGGAAAAACTCATTGAGATCTCTGAACCGAGCAATTTCTTCTTATTGAGCCAGGAGGAGCAAGCGCTCCAGAAAACCAGCCTGGAGGGGGGCGACGTAATGATGATCTCCCCCAACCACCTGTTGATTGGCTGTAGTGAGCGGACAACGCCCGCCGGCATCAATGAGGCCATTCATAATATTTTTGCAGATGCCGGCACGGGTATTGAAAAAATCTCTGTCATCAAGATCCCGCAGCACAGAGCCATGATGCATATTGATACGGTCTTTACACAGGTCAGAAAAGACACCTGGGTACTGTTCGGGCCTTTCTCTGAAAAGATCATGCAACTGGATAAAAGAAGTCAGTATAGCTATATTAAAAGACTACACCCCGACCACCATGAGGATCGTGGTTTTAAAATCGAGATACTGCGTTTTCAGAAACCATTATCAGAAACCTATGCCCCATATAAGAACTATGAGGTCAGCATCAAGCCGCATATTACCGGCCTGGAATCTCTGCTTCGCGACATCAGCGTGCATGACTTTGGTGTAGATCCCGATAAAGTACAGATTATTTACAGCGGCAATAATACGTTCCCTTACGATGAAAGAGAGCAATGGACGGACTCCTGCAACCTGCTGGCACTAAAAGACGGCGTGGTTGTCGGATATGATCGCAATGAACTCACCATTAATACTTTTAAAAAGAAAGGATTTCAGGTCAAAAATGCAGAACGGCTCAATGAAGAGCTGGCTGCCGGGCAGCTCAAAGCAGACGATATTGAAAACACTTTGATCTTACTGCCCTCTGCAGAGTTATCCAGGGCCAGGGGCGGCTCTCACTGTATGAGCCAGCCGCTGCTCAGAGATGTGCTGGGATAATCAACCCCTGTAGGCAGGTGTCGGAGCAGCGGTATCCGGAAGCCTAACCGGAGCTGAGCCGCAGCTGCGCAGTACAAAACATTTAAATACATATATTATTTGAGTTATGATAATGAGTCAGATCACCGATCAGCTGTTAATGGTCCGGCCGGCCAGTTTCGGATTTAATCCCGAAACAGCCAAAAACAATGTCTATCAAAATAACCTGAATGAAGCAGGGACAGACATACAAAGCCGCGCCCTGGCGGAGTTCGACCGGTATGTAACAATATTAAGGGATCATCACATAGACGTACTGGTGATTGAAGATACACCCGCTCCCCCTAAACCGGATGCGATCTTCCCCAACAACTGGTTCTGTACACTGCCGGGGGGTAAAGTCATCATTTTCCCTATGTATGCCCAGAACCGCCGCGAAGAAAAACGGGACCAGATCCTGCAACAGGTCGCCGACCGCTATAAAGTGGCAGATGTTGAGGACTGGAGCGAATATGAAGCAGAGAACTTTTTCCTAGAGGGAACAGGCTCCATGATCTTTGACCATGAGAACAAGACTGTATACGCCTGCCTTTCTGCCAGAACACATAAGCCGCTGCTGGAAACCTTTGCCCGTGCACACGGTTACCGGCCCGTTTATTTCGCATCGAGCGATCAAAAGGGGACACCCATATACCACACCAATGTGATGATGCATATTGGCACTACTTATGCGGTAATATCCCTGGAATCCATTAAGAATACCGCAGAAAGGATCCGGGTAGCCCAGCAGCTGCAAAGCAGCGGCCATGAGGTGATTGATATCACACTGGAGCAGGTCAGCCATTTTGCAGGCAATATGATCCAGGTAAAGAGCAAGGCAGGTCAGCCTTATACGATCATGAGCCAGTCAGCATACGACTGCCTGACGGACACGCAAAAGCACATCCTGTCCATCCACTCTGAGCCGCTTCCCGTAGACATTACCACCATTGAAACGGTGGGCGGCGGCAGCGCCCGTTGCATGGTCGCTGAAATCTTTCTGGATAAAAAATAATTATAACAGTCACGGCAATAAACCCGATTCATTATGACACCACCTGCAATCCGCCCTTTAAAAACAGCCATTTACAGTACCCTGATCTTCAGTGTAGTGATGCTTGCCGGCTGCACCTGTAACAGTAATAAACAGGATCAGCATATGGCAGATAGCCTTGCCGCCGCAAAGGCAGACAGCCTCAGGACGGAAGGCAGAACAGGCAGCCATCAGTTTGTTTTCGACAGCCAGACAACGGACTGGTTATCGGCGGCCATGGGGGGTAAAAAGGTGGATACCACTGCTATTACAGGGGGTCATGCGCCCGGTCATAACGCAGACAGCACAGATACTAATGCAGACGCAGCCGTCAGCGTTCTGAAAGATTCCATGAACTTTCAGCCAGAGGCCAGCTTTTATAAGGATTATGCGCCGGTCTTAAGATGGTCACCGGACAGCAGCTATCTGCTGGATTTCGGATCCTATGGCAATATCCCCGTTAAAGGCAAGGAGGGGAGAACCGCACTTGAAGGCGGCGAGCCTGATACTAAAATCATGGTAGCGATCCCCAGCCAGCATACACAATGGCTGGTCATGTTCGCCGGCCCGGGCACCGCAATTGTGGATGCAAAATGGAAAAATCAGCACCAGTTTATGCTGCTGTACACTTTTGAGCAGGACAGCGGACATAAGGACACCACACTTATCATGGGCGATATGAGGACCAGAGGCCTTCATTGGTATCAATTAAATAACCCACATTAGTTTTTGCCAAAAATCCCCTATTTTTAGGAAGTGAAATGGTCTGCCTTTATAACAAAGAGGGGAGCTCCCCTGTTATCCATCCTTTTTGTGTGGATAACAAGTTCCTGTGCACTGACAAAACCTGCCATACAGGAAGACCAGGTAACCGGGGTCTACAGTGCTGTCACCGATTTTTCCAGGGATGTACAGAATATGAATGGCGCCAAGGAAACCATGGTCTATAAAAACGGCCGGGAAGAAAAACTGAAATTCCTGGCCAATCATAAGTTCATCAAGACGATCCATTATTCCAGTGACCGGGTCGCCGATCAGATCGTGATGGGGCAGTGGGAACTCTCTGACAATCAGCTGATCCATACATTTGGCAGTGAAGCGGTGGGGTCATTTTCCGAATACTATCAAGTAGAAGGCCCCGCCCGGAACCTGATCCGGCTCGATGAGCATAAGCAGAAACTGGCCCCCGAATACGCTCCTTATTTTACCTATTACAGGCAGACAGCAGCCAATTCAGGCCCGGGATCAAAATAATTTTGTCGATTGTTGTTTTATACCTACCTTTGCAGTCCTTAAAATTTTTAAGCTATGAACGCAGCAGTGAACTATGTACACGAGCAATTGACACAGGTCAAAGAATTTCCGAAGTTTAAAGCTGGTGACAATGTTACCGTAAACTATAAAATTGTGGAAGGTGGTAAAGAAAGAATCCAGAGCTTCCGTGGCGATGTATTGAAAATCCAGGGCAACGGTGCTACTTCTACTTTCACTGTCCGCAAAATCTCTAACAGCGTTGGTGTTGAAAGAACTTTTCCTTTCTCATCTCCCAATGTTGATTCTATCGTTCTGAATAAAGTAGGTAAAGTTCGCCGTGCAAAATTATACTTCCTGCGTGAACGCAGCGGTAAGAGTGCAAGAATTAAAGAAAAACGCTTCTCTAACATCTAATCCATCCTTACCCTGTTGGTGGGCTGCTGCATAGGCGCCCCTTATAATAAGGAATCGGAAAGATCAGAAGATGCAGGCGGGTTAACCGGTTATACTGTATCTGTGCGGCGTTTCTACATAATCAGAGACCGACCTGAATACGATAAAAAGTAATTCAGGTCGGTCTCTTCTCTATTTGTACGGGTTCCGGCAGCTATTTGCCAAAACTACTTTTTTTGCAGTGTCAGATTACCATTATACTGGTTATCAACGATCAGCATCAAAAGAGGATGAATAGAGAAGCCCATCTCCTCTCCTTCATTGACTTTATAATCAAAGACAATCTGATCGCCCTGCCTGGTTAAGCCAAGCGGGATAATTTCTGTTTTTTTAGTAGTGGTAGGATGGTCAACCACGATTACATACTGCTTATCAAAATCGATTGGCGTAGGCGTCCCGCCTGCACCCATCGTGGAGGCCATACCAAAGTACTTATCAAAGTCTTCCTTTGAAGTGATCTTAACAGGCACAGTGTCCTTAACACTGTTATTGACAAAATAGTTTTCTGCTATTGTATAGGCAACAGAGTCCGCTTTAACATCGCCTCGTTGCTCCGTTGGTGCTTTGGGTGTCGAATCCTGATCGCTGTTGCCTTCGGCCGGAGACCCTGCGTTACAGGCAGCAATCGTCATTGAGATGCCAACAAGTGCAAGGGCCATAGGCATAACTACTCTTCTCATATCAAATTCTTTTAATAATTATATTGCTAAAGATACAAAGCATAACCCAATTTCAGGGGCATGGCGATGATTATTAGGGTTTAAGACCGCCTGACCGCCATGGGTAAAAAAACCGGCGCTGATCTGTCTGCCATTACAAAAGACAAACAGATCAGCGCCGGTCAAAAGTCATTTTCAGCGGTGCAGCCCCTTGTTCACCAAAGGCAAACAACGACAACTATATGCACCGAGAACCTGCTATTAAGATACCAGATCCTGGTAGGCGGCTGCATCTAAGAGACCTTCCAGGTCTGCAGGGTTTTCCAGTTCAATTTTAACCATCCACCCTTTCTCATAAGGATCTGTATTCACCAACTCCGGTTGATTTTCCAGCTCCGGGTTGACTTCTAAAATCTTAGCGTTCACAGGTAAAAACAGATCACTTACTGTTTTTACCGCTTCCACCGTTCCAAACACCTCATCCGCTTTAAGGGAGTCTCCAACAGAATTAATATCTACAAATACAATATCGCCGAGCTCGCCCTGGGCAAATTCAGTGATGCCCACCAGCGCCTGATTGCCATCCAGCGCTTTAATCCATTCATGGTCTTTTGTGTACCTTAATTCAGAAGGAAAATTCATAGTAATTGATTTTAATTGCACAAACGTACAGGAAATTTAAAAAATATGTAGCAGGTCGGGCAAAATATTTTTACCGCAACCGCCGGCAAAATTATTTCAGTTTTGCCAGCGCATCCTTAATTCTTGCCCAACCCTTTTCAATATTCTCAATACTGTTGGCAAATGAAAAACGGACACAATCAGGCTCCCCAAAGGCAGCCCCCATGACAGAAGACACATGTGCGGTGTTGAGCAGGTACATAGAGAAGTCCGCGGCGTCCTTAATCGTCACATTTCCGTCTGATTTTCCGTAATAAGAATGCACGTCGGGGAAAATGTAAAAAGCGCCCTGTGGCTCTGCACATTTAATGCCCGGGATATCTGAGATCAGCTCCAGGACCCTTTTTTTCCGGCGTGTAAATTCTGCGGTCATATCCTTAGAAGGCTGTAAATCGCCGGTCAGCGCCGCAATAGCCGCTCTTTGGGTAATAGAACAGGTTCCGCTGGTCGTCTGCCCCTGGATCTTCTCCATTGCTTTAGCGGCCTGTTGATTTGACGCAGTATACCCTAAACGCCAGCCGGTCATAGCAAAGCCTTTACTGAGGCCGTTGACAATGATCACCCTGTCTTTCAGGTCCTCGAACTGTGCGATGCTCTCATGCGCGCCTACATAGTTAATATATTCATAGATCTCGTCAGAGATAATAAAGATATCGGGGTTCGCACGGAAGACCTCGGCGAGCGCGGCTAATTCTTCTTTACTATAAACAGCCCCGGAAGGATTGCAGGGGGAAGAGAATAAAAAAGCTTTCGTTTTAGGCGTGATAGCCGCCTTTAACTGATCTGCGGTAATCTTAAAGCCACTTTCAGGGCTGGTGCGTACCTCTACGACTTTCCCTCTGGCAATTTTCACCAGCTCGGAATAGGTCACCCAGTAAGGCGTGGGGATGATGACTTCATCTCCATCATCGGTAATAGCCAGAATGGCATTGGCAAGGCTCTGTTTAGCGCCCGTGGATGCGACAATCTGTGTAGGTTCATACGTCAGATGGTTATCTCTTTTCAATTTGGTCACCACTGCTTCTCTTAGATCCAGAAAGCCTGGCACAGGTGTATAATGGCTCCAGTTGTCCTCAATGGCCTTAATAGCGGCCTCCTTGATATGCTTAGGCGTATCAAAATCAGGTTCACCCAGACTCAGATCAATTACATCGATCCCCTGAGCCCTTAGTTCGCGGCCCATTTTGGCCATTTTGAGGGTTTCCGGTTCTGCAAACCGGTCCAAAAGAGAAGAAAGTTGCATAATTTTTTATTTGCTTATTGATGATTGACGCAAAGATATACAATAATTGCGCTCCAAGATGGCATTGCGCCGGCCATTATTTTACCCGCTTGCCCTTTTATGAAAACATGAACCAGCCATGATCGAAACGGAGGCCAAAGCTGGCAAATACTTAAAAACTGTCACCCCGGCCCCGGACGCCTTTTTCGTATGGACAGCGGTTTGGCAAGTATAAATATGAAACAGACCGCCGCATTTTCTGTTATTGTTCAGAAACCAGCGGCTTTACCTTTCGCTTAAACTCGCCGTCTTTTACACTATCATAGCCTTCGTAAAAAAAGGTGTAAAACTTGCCTTTTTCAATGCGATAGGTAAAAGAGTCTATGATCACACCCGGATCATTGGTTTTTAAAAACTCAAATAAGTAGTTATCTGTAAAAATAGTGCTGTATTGCCCTAACTGGCTATTGAGACTGTTATCCAAGAAAGTCCGCCCGACACCTAAATAAGGATAGATCGTATCATAGCGGTCCGTAATGCCGCGTCTTTTAAGCCGCACGATGGATACCGAAGTCGTATCCGGTGCAAAATTAAAAAAACGGAACTTCGCCGAGTCATACAAAGGCACCTCATCGTTATCTGTTATTACGGTCAGCTTTACCTTATTGACCCGGTCACTGCTGTCAGGGATTAAAAAGAGTGTATATTTCTGTCCTGCCTGCAAATACTGGTTCCCGTTGACCAGCGTATCTTCACTGCCGTGTTCATGGATCAGCAGCTTATAAAAACCTGCGGGACCGTTTAAAAAGTCCGTGGCGTCATCATAAGCGACGTCCTCTGCCAGGGTTTCGTCATTTAATATCAAATCAAAGCTCTTTCCCGGCATCGCATTAATCATCCGGATACGCGTCGGCGACTGACTGCCTGTTACAGAAGACTTCGTACATGCCCAGACAGTAAGTCCGATAAAAACAATGAGTATACAATAAAGGCGTTTCATCCGCATGATTTAATTTGCTTAGAGCCCCAAATATAGAAAGAGTCCCTCAAATTAGCTGTTAACACTCACTCAATCCCAGTGGAATATGGACTGCCAGCCCGCCGTCAGATGTTTCTTTGTATTTGCTGTTCATATCCAGGGCGGTGTCCCACATGGTCCTGACGACTTTATCCAGAGAAACTTTTGCATAATCCGGGCCGCTTTGCAGGGCCAGCTGAGAAGCGGTAATCGCCTTGATGGCCCCCATCGTATTTCTCTCAATACAGGGGATCTGTACCAAACCTCCGATCGGATCGCAGGTCAGGCCCAGATGATGCTCCATTGCAATTTCTGCAGCCATCATACTTTGTTTCTGTGTTCCGCCTAAGGCTTCGGCAAGCGCCGCAGCAGCCATTGCAGAGGAAACACCGATTTCTGCCTGACAGCCGCCCATGGCAGCCGATATCGTGGCCCCTTTTTTAAAGATGCTGCCAATTTCGGAGGCCGTGAGTAAAAATTGAATGATCTTTTCCTCATCCACTGCATCACAAAACGCGATATAATACATCAGCACAGCAGGGATCACACCGGCAGCACCGTTGGTGGGTGCTGTAACCACCCTTCCGAAGGCTGCATTCTCCTCGTTGACCGCCAGCGCGAAGCAACTCAGCCAGTCCAGGATCTCATTAAAATTTCCCCGGGACCTTCTGACAAGTTCCAGCCACTGCTCATAATTTTCGTAGGGCTCTTTTCGGGTGAGTTTTTTATTCAGTTCAAACGCCCGGCGCTTCACACTCAGACCACCCGGCAAGATCCCCTGGTGATGGCAGCCCCGGTAAATACAGGCCTTCATGGTTTCCCAGATATGTAGTACGCCCGCTTTGGTCTCTTCTTCTGAGCGCCAGGCTGCTTCATTTTCCAGTACCACATCGTGGATCGACATACCGGTTTTCATGCACCAGAAAACAAGGTCCTTGGCATCCTGGATCGGAAAGGGCAGCTCCACTAACTGATTCGGGTCAGGCCCAGTCTGACCTTCTTTTACCACGAAACCGCCTCCGATGGAATACCAGGTCTCACTTAGATTTTCTCCGCTGGCGAACTGGATCAAAAAAGTCAGCGCATTGGGATGAAAAGGCAAGGACTCACTGAACAGAAAAGCCACGTCCACCTTAGGGTCAAATTCTATATCGTGACTCCCCCCTAGCTTTAATCTTTTTTCAGCCGCTATGGCCTCCATCTTCGTTGTAATCAGTCCTACATCTGTCGTTTCCGGGTCCTCTCCCAGTAACCCCATCTTGACGGCAATATCCGTTCCGTGACCGTGGCCGGTCTTCGCCAGGGAGCCATACAGCAACACTTCGATGTGGCAGACGTCGCAGAGCATCCCCCGGGAGCGGATCTCATCTAACACCCGCAGTGCCGCTCTCCACGGCCCCAGTGTATGGGAACTGGAAGGCCCCACCCCAATTTTAAACATATCGAATACCGATATTGCCTCATTTGCCATATAACGCCTAAATGTTAGTATTAAATTGAATGCCCAAAACTAACTATTGTTTTTGGTATTCCTGTGCATGATGCGTTAAATTCATTTTTGCTTCAGCGCGCTGGTCACGAGTAGTCCTTCTTACCTCTTCAGGGCATCTATATCCTGCAAGAAAGCCAGTAACTTAGCTTTGTCCACATGGTCCATTACGACGATTTTGAACCAGCCTGCCGGCGCGCTGTGCTTATCTGGCACCAGGTAATATTTATCAGCGATTTCGCTTGCCAGGTCCTTCGCCCGGATCGTCACGATATTCATTTTCTCATGGCGATAAAACCGGACGGCTCTTTTCTCCAACTGCTGACAGAGCCAGTCTGTCCGGCTGATCAGTATGTCCAGCTTTTCCTGCCAGCCGTAATAGCCATAGGTCATAAGGATCATCCAGACCGCCACCGCGTTGGCGCCGGAACGGCTGCCGGAAAGGGTGATATCCATACCGTTTACATAGGCAGCCTGCTCGGTATATACATAATGCATCAGGTTTTTGCGCGCCAGGAAAATGCCGGTACCATAAGGCGCCTGCAGCATCTTATGCGCATCCAGGGTGATTGAACTGACGTCCGGATTGGTAAAATCCAATTGATTATCAACAGCGGTTAATGGATAGATAAATCCGCCAAAGGCCCCGTCAACATGCAATCTGAAAGGCAGACCGGCTGCTTTTAATGCAGTGGTGTATACAGCAGGGTCGTCGATGCTGCCAAACATGGTCGTCGCCATATTGGCGATAGCAATAAAGCATCTGACGCCCTGATCTGCCGCATTTTTAATCAGGGCTTCCACGGTGTCCTTTTCTATCAGGCGCGTATTTTCCTCTACCGGCACTTCAATATATGACAGCCCAAAAATGTCAGCTCCTTTTGCGATAGAATAATGCGTATCTGCGGAGCAGATCAAAGCGATCTGCGAAGGAGCAGCGTCAAGCTCTTTTTGAAAATAGTTACGGTAGATCCAGATCGCCTGTAGATTGGCTTCTGTCCCTCCTGCAGCGATATAACCGTCACAGCCGGCTTCCGGCGCTCTGAGCATGTCCTCACTTAAGAGTTGAATAACCTCCCTTTCCAGGGCCTGAGTACCTTTGAAAAACGGTTCTGACTCTCCCAAAGTGTGACACCCGATATGATTGGGGTTCTGCACATAGAGTCTGAGCCAGGGGGAGTCTTTTAAAAAGCTCGCCTGCCCATAGAATACCTGGTTATCGAGCGTAGAAGCGGGTACGCCAAGTGAGCCTCCCTCTGCATAATTGACATTCAATTTAAGGGCATGGCTGATAATCTCATCTTGCTTGCCGGCGCTTAGTTTCTTCCAGTATTTCATGATAAATACTTTGACTTTCTTATGTTATTACGTTAGATGTACTTATACGAGATAGGTCACTCCCTCACGGCTCAGATCGGTAGCTGCAAAGACAGCCCTGGCCTCTGTCTCAAATGATTCAACAGTTTTAAACTTGCTGCTGAAATGCCCCAATAATAACCGGCCGGCACCTGCTTTGCCGGCAACCATGGCCGCCTGCCGGGCTGTTGAATGAAAGCGGTTTTTGGCCTGAGCCTCAAAATCATCCAGATAGGTGGATTCATGATAAAGGAGGTCCACATTTTTGATATAAGGTAAAAAGCTATCCGTATACAGAGTATCTGCACAATAGGCGTAGCTTAGATTTTTTTTACCAGGCTGGGTGAGCTGCTCATTTTTAATAATACGGCCATCTTTTGTCTGATAATCTGCTCCCCGCTTCAGCTTATCGTAATAAGCGAGCGGAATTTCAAATGCACTGGTTTTCTGGGGATCAATTTTTCGGGGAGCATGGTTTTCTCTGATCAGAAAACCGTAGCACTCGATCCGGTGCTCTACCGGGAAAGCATCGATCCGGTATTTTGATGTCTCGACAAGGGTGGCAGCGCCATTTAGCGGATGAAAGATCAGTTCATAAGGCAATACACTGTCAGAAACGCTGAGCTGCAGCTCGATTAGCTCCTTTAAGCCCGCAGGTGCATAGAGGTGCAACGGCGTATTACGGTTAATAAGTGCCATGGAACTCAATAGTCCGATCAGCCCAAAATAATGATCACCATGTAAATGAGAGATAAAAATGCGGGTGATACGGCTGCGCTTGACATGGTAGTTCTTGATTTGCAGCTGCGTTCCTTCTCCGCAATCCAATAACAGAACTTCTCCCGCTATCGTTACAGCCTGCGCCGTAGGATGCCGGTCATGGGCCGGGACAGCAGAGTTATTCCCCAATATCGTTACGCCAAACATAGTATTAATTATACGCCCTTTACAGGCATTTGTTAATGATTTTTTATAGAATGGACGCAGAGATAACAAGACACCCGGTATATTTAGCCGCCTATGCGATATCCTGAGCGTTCAGCCTTGTCCAGAGTTGATCTTTAAGCTCCACCAGCCCTGAACCGGTGATCGATGAGATAAAAATATGCGGCAGGTCCTCAGGCAGTTCTTTTCTGATTTCTGCTTTTAACTCATCGTCCAGCATATCGGATTTACTGATAGCGATCAACATGTCTTTTTGTAATAACTCCGGATTATACTGTTCGAGTTCATTATACAAAATACCAAACTCTCTGGCATGATCCTCGCTGTCCGCCGGGATTAAAAACAGCAATACCGCATTGCGTTCAATATGACGCAAAAACCGGTGTCCCAGGCCCTTACCTTCCGACGCGCCTTCAATGATGCCGGGCAAATCTGCCATGCAAAAAGAACGGCCGTCCCGGTAGGCTACCATACCCAGATTGGGAACTAGCGTGGTAAAGGCATAGTTGGCAATTTTAGGCTTCGCCGCGCTGATTACAGACAGCAAGGTAGACTTACCTGCATTCGGAAACCCCACCAGTCCGACATCCGCCAGCACCTTTAGCTCCAATAATTTATATCCCTCAACACCTTCTTCTCCCGGTTGAGAATGCTCCGGCACCTGATTGGTGGGCGTCGCAAAATGCTGGTTACCCAAGCCGCCGCGGCCGCCTTTGAGCCAGACAACCTCCTGCCCGTCTTCCAGGATCTCCGCCTCGATCTCTCCGGTCTGTTCATCCCGGGCGACCGTGCCCAGGGGCACTTCAATAATCACATCCTTGCCAAAGCGCCCGGTGCAGTTATTTTTCATCCCGTTTTCCCCGTCTTCGGCCACTACATTCTTAAAATACCTTAAATGAAGCAGCGTCCATAACTGCTTATTGCCTTTTAGAATGATATGGCCACCCCGGCCCCCGTCTCCTCCGTCAGGGCCGGCTTTGGCATTGAACTTCGTGCGCATAAAATGCGTAACGCCTCTGCCGCCTTTGCCGCTGTGACAAAAGACCCGGATATAATCAATAAAATTCTTTTCAGACATGAATTGGATATTTCTGATATAGCAGCGAAGATATAGCAATTTTGGGCGTTTTTTATAGGAACGCAGGCTTTTCAAAGCAGAAAACAGCAGCTTTAACGGTTTTTACCTACAGCCCTTTTTACTAAAAAAGGATTATTTTTAACACATCCTACAATTAATGGGTAAATGGCGATATGCGGCACAAAGACAAATCACGATATTATTTTATGTTATTTTTCCTGGGATTGCACCTCTCAGGACTTTCGTTGCAGCGGCAGCTGAGTTTTACACACCTGGACATTGAAGATGGCTTAATTCATAACCAGATCAACTGCATAATGAAAGATGCCAAGGGGTTTATCTGGTTGGGCACTCCATCCGGGCTAAGCCGTTATGACGGAAAGCATTTTTTAAACTTCAGGCATAATAGTGCTGACAGCACAAGCCTGGCCGATAATTATATTGAAGCAATTTATACTTTGCCCGGTGGCCGGCTATGGGTCAAGTCCCGTTCTGCAAATGACATATTCGATCCCCGTAAAATGCAATTCCTCCACAACGAGGAGGCTTTTCTTCTCAGTCTCGGCCTTCCTGCAGGAGAAATCCTGCAGATCAGAAAACTCTCGGCAACTAAATATCTGTTTATCTATAAAGAAAAGGGAATTGCAATCTACGAGACACCTGCCGGTCTGAATGTATTGCCCAGAATTTCCTGGTTTGCTACGGCGGCCCGCTTTTTGACATCCGATGCCACAATTGACGCCACCGGCAGAATCTGGATTGTTTCTCAAAATGGCACCTTACGCTATTTTAACCCTCTGACCGGCCATTGGGTCCGGTCTGCCGCTGTGACAAAATCCAACGAGCAGCACCCCTTTACAGAGACCTATCGGCTCTTTGCTGATAGCAATGAGAATATCTGGATCTATACGGCAGGTCTTCCCGGCCCCTTATACAGGCTGCAGCCCGCAACCCGGACTATAACTGAATATCAGCAAGACAAGTTTCGCCGGGGAAAAGCCATGGTACTCAATAACAATATCATCAATGCCATTACAGAAGACAACCTGGGCAATATATGGGTGGGCACCGACCATGGAGGTGTCAATATTATTAATCAGCAAAAAGGCTCTATCCAGTATCTGATGAATAATCCGGAAAACCAGAAGTCTCTTGCCCAGAATTGCATATATGATCTTTATAAAGATGACAACGGATTGATCTGGGTCGGTACATATAAAAAAGGAGTCTGTTACTACAATGAAAGAATGGACCGGTTCCCTTTATATAGTCACGATCCTAACGCCACCGATACAAGGCGTACCCTTCCCTATGAAGATGTTAACCGGTTTGTAGAAGACGATCTCGGCAACCTGTGGATCGGCACGAATGGCGGAGGTTTGATTTATTATAACCGTAAAGATTCTACCTTTAAAACATACACACATGATCCTGGTGACCCGTCCAGCCTCTGTGCCAACGTGATTGTGGGTTTATGCTATGACAGCCAACACCGCCTCTGGATTGGCACCTATTACGGCGGGTTGGATTGCTATCAAAACGGCCATTTTGTCCATTACCGGCACAATGCAGGTAATAGCGGAAGCCTCAGCGATGACCGGGTCTGGGATATTATTGAAGACAGACACAAAGGTATTTGGATCGGTACACTTGGTGGCGGATTGCAAAAACTGGATCCGGCCACAGGCAAGTTTATCACTTATCCTCCCAGCAACAAAAACATCGAGGGTACCGAATATGTGCTTGTCATGGAACAGCTCAAAAATGGCGACCTATGGGCAGGCACGGCAGGGGGTATTGATATTTATTCCGCATCAGGCGGCCCCACCCGCCATTTATGCAATATTGCTGGAAACGAGCAGTCGCTTAGCAATGACAATATCAATGCGATCTATGAAGACCAAAAAGGCTATGTGTGGATAGGCACCCGCGAAGGATTAAATTGCGTGGATCCTGTTAGCGGGCGCATAAGACGATATACTACCCAAAACGGATTACCAGATAATACGGTGCTTACGATACTGGAGGATAAACGTCATCACCTGTGGATGAGTACGCCCAGCGGGCTAATCCGCTTCGAACCGCCGGAAACTTTTCTAGGCATGATTACGCCCGCAGCCTTCCGTAATTTCGATGAAGCCGACGGTCTGCAGGGCAGAGAGTTCAATGAAAAATCAGCCTTTAAAACAAAATCAGGTTACTTGATCTTTGGGGGAGCCGGTGGGTTTAATTTGTTTAACCCGGACTCCATCAGCATCGATTATCATACGCCACCCATTGTCTTCACCGAGCTGCAGGTCGGCGGTAAGCCGGCCCGTATCGGTGAAAAATACAGTGGGCAGATTATACTACATCAGGCAGCCGCCTGGACAGACAGTCTGGTGCTGCCTTATGGCGCCAGCGACTTTTCTTTGTCTTTTATAGCCCTGAGCTACGGGCACTCTCCCCGTATCAAATATGCCTACCGGTTAAAAGGCTTCAACAGTGAATGGATCCAGATAGAGAATAATGCCGATAACCGTGCTACTTATACGAATCTGGATCCTGGAGACTATACGCTGGAGGTCAAAAGCAGTAACCAGGACGGCGTCTGGAATAAGCACCCGGTCACCATGCAATTGGCGGTCCTGCCCCCTTTTTGGAAAACCACCTGGGCCTATTTGATCTACGCCTTATTGTTACTTGGGGTATTATACCTGGCCCGAAGCATCCTGCTCTACAGAGCGCATATGCGTTTTCAACTCGAGCAAGAGCGTCAGCAGGCCAGCCATACCCATGACATGGATATGCTGAAAATCCGGTTTCTCACCAATATCAGTCATGAGTTCAGGACGCCGCTCAGCCTGATCCTGGCACCCCTGGATAAACTTATGACAGATGTGCGCGAACCTGCATTAAGCAAGCAATTGGATATGATCCGCCGGAATGCAAAACGGTTGCTGTATCTGGTCAGTCAGCTTCTGGATTTTAGAAAGATGGAAGTGCAGGAGATACAACTACATCTGGCTAAGGAGGATATTATCGCGTTTGTCAGAGATGCAGCGCTCTCCTTTACAGATATCGCCGAAAAGAAAAATATTAACTTTACAATTACCAGCCAGATCGCTTCGGTCCGCGCGAGCTTTGATCCGGACAAATTGGAAAGGATACTCTTCAATTTACTCTCCAATGCTTTTAAGTTTACTCAGGACGGCGGTCAGGTTTCCCTAAAAATACAAAGAGAAACGGATGCTGATCACAAAAACTGGCTGAAGATCAGTATTGAAGACAATGGCATCGGTATTCCTGAAAATAAAGTCCCCCAGATATTTGAGCGCTTCTTTCAGCATGACCTTCCCTATCAGATGATCAATGCGGGAAGCGGTATAGGGCTTTCCATTACCCAGGAATTTGTCCGGTTACACGGAGGCAGGATCGAAGTTTTTAGTACTGAAGGTAAAGGAAGCTGTTTTATAGTCTGGCTGCCTGCTTCAACTGTAGATGCTGTCGCACTGCAAAATACGCAAACCATACATGAAGCAAATAAAAACAATCCTGCTCCTGAAAAGCAGCAAAATGAAAAAATTCACATTGCCGCGCTTACTGCAGATGCCTCCATAACGGATCAATACCATGAGAAACCGGACGGCCGCAAGAAAACCATACTACTCGTCGAAGACCATGAAGACTTCAGGTTTTACCTCAAAGATAATCTGGGGGTCCAGTTTAATATCCTTGAGGCGTCAGATGGAGAGAAAGGATGGGAGCTTTGCCTCACCACCCGACCCGATCTTATCGTCAGTGATATTATGATGGAAGGCATGGATGGGCTCCAGCTCTGCCGCAAAATCAAAAAAGACCCCAGGACAGCCGCTATACCAGTAATCCTGCTTTCTGCCAGGGCTTCCCAGCAGCAACAGCTAGAAGGACTAAAACAAGGGGCCAATGACTATATGACCAAACCCTTCAATTTCGAAGTGCTGCAGGCGCGCATCCGCAATCTGCTGCAACAGGCGAAGCAAGTAAGAAAAGAGGCTCCGCCCAAAGTTGAAATTGAACCGGCCCATACAGCAATGGACAGCCAGCAGGATCAGTTTCTGCAGGCAGCGAAGAAAGCCGTAGAAGCCGCCATGGAAGACAGCGAATTCTCTGTAGAACAATTAAGTCAGGCATTATATGTAAGCCGTGTTACCTTATATAAGAAACTGGTTGCCATAACAGGCAAGACACCTATCGAGTTTATTCGCACGTTACGGGTAAAAAAGGCAGCTGAATACCTTCAAAAAGGCATGAATGTGGCGCAGGCAGCCTATGAAGTCGGTTATAATAATCCAAAAAACTTTACCAAGCACTTCAAACAGACCTTCGGCATGCTCCCATCTGATTATAGCAGGGAACAAAAATTGGACAGTCTGTTAGGAAAAGACGATGAACCTTAACTGTAAAACATAACAGTTACAACATAAAGCATACCCTAAGGTTAATATGCTGACATTTAGTTCATTTGTGTTGGCTTGCCTTGAGACCGTATTAACTCACCCCTGAAAATAAAAAGAATGCATAAAGTAACTGGCATCGGTGGCATTTTCTTTAAAAGCCATAATCCCCAAAAAATCAATGAGTGGTACCATCAACATCTGGGCATCCCTGTTGGCCCATATGGCGCGACTTTTTCTTGGGATGAAAAATCGGTCAGCTCTCAGAAAGGCCAGACACAATGGGCGGCTTTCCCCGAATCGACAGATTATTTTGCGCCTTCAGAAAAGGCGTTTATGATAAATTACATTGTTGAAGATCTGGAGGCCTTCGTGGACGCCTTAAAAAAAGCTGGCATACCGTTATTGGATTCTATTGCCATATACGATTATGGAAAGTTTGTGCACCTTTTGGACCCCGAAGGAAATAAAATAGAATTGTGGGAGCCCACACAAAATAAATAGGTTTATACCAAGCCGACCCGGAAGCTTAAAACACAACACATTCTTACAAGCCGGCTGATTGTGATCCCCCGTCCCAATAAACTGCGGATAATCGCCTGTTCCAAACGGAGCACATGGTATATTTCATCCTCGCCAAACAGCAATTAGCCTCCGGCATCAGCAGGTTTAACAAAATATACCCTTTAAAGTAACATATGTACACCATCGCTTAACAAAATAACCCCCAAGTATGAACATCAGATCAGACCGTTAGTATATGTTAAACATAGCTTTGGATTGTTAATAGAAATCTAATGGCAGCCCTTTAAAATGGCCATTATTATTTATCATAACAATCATATAAAGCATGTCAGGCATTCCGTTATCACAGAACAAAAATCCAAAAAGAAACACCCGAAAGAAGAAATTAGGCTTTATCACTGTAGCGGCACTCAGCTACTTTAGCCTCCAGGCTGGCGCACAAAGCAAGGCTTATAAAAAGATTCCAAACGGTGTTGAAGTCAAATTAAATGTCCCTCAGACTGCCGGCAGGTACCTCAGAGTTCAGTATGTCAGACCGGACATACTGCATGTCTGTGCCAGACCGGACAGCAGCTTTGAGACTTCCCACACACCTATGATCCTGGACAAGCCAGCGTCGCTTGTACCTTATCAGTTATCCTCCTCAAAAAGTGGACAACTGCTTCTTAAAACAACGGAGCTTCAGGCAGTTATCGACCTTAGTACAGGCAGGATCAGCTATATGGATAAAAATGGCCGGCTATTATTAAAAGAACCAGACAGTGCCCGCAGTTTTAAGCCTGTTGATATAGGTCAACCGGGATACTACAGCCTGGTTCAACAATTCGACAATATACAGAACTGTGCCTTATATGGCCTTGGAGGCAATCAACTTGGCTATACAGACCTGAGAGGTAAAGACCTGGAAATGATCCAGTATAACTCCAATGTCTTTAATCCCTTCCTGGTCAGCACCGGCCACTTTGCCCTGCTGTGGAATAACAGTTCTATTACCTATTATGGTCATCCGGAACAGTACAGGTCTCTTGAAAGCCTGCGCCTCTTTGATAAAACTGGCAAAAAAGGAGCACTCACCGCTACTTATATTTCAGACAGCACAAATCCCGCCGATAAATTGATCCGCCTGGAAAAATCAATCGGTTATCAGGCAGCTAAAGATACCGCCCTACTGCCTGCCTCCTTTAATATAGGCACCAGATCTAAAGTCATCTGGGAGGGACAAATTGCCTCCGCTGAGCCCGAAGCCATTTATGATTTTATATTAAAGTTCGGCGGTTATATCAAAGTGTGGCTGAATGGTAAGCTAATTGTCGACTGGTGGCGTCAGGCCTGGAATCCTGCTGAAGTTCCCTTTAAGCTCACCATGTCCCCCAACAAAAAGTACCGCTTAAAAGTTCAGTGGTGCCCGGATGGCACTGCTCCATTTGCGGCCATCAGGCAAAAAAGAGAAATGAAAGACCAGCACCGCCGGATACGATTCCATTCCGAGGCTGGCAGGCAGATCGATTATTATGTCATTACCGCAAAGACCATCGACAGCCTGATCGGCGGTTATCGTACCCTGACGGGCAAAGCGCCGCTCATGCCCAAATGGGCTTATGGCTTCTGGCAAAGCAAAGAACATTACAATAGTCAGGAGGAGATCCTTAAAACAGCAGCTGCGTTCCGCGCCAGAAAAATCCCTATCGACAATATCGTCCAGGACTGGTATTACTGGAAAAAAGATGACTGGGGATCTCAGGAATTTGATACGGCGCGGTATCCGGACCCGGCCGCTATGATCCGTCAGTTGCATCAGGACTACAACCTGCACTTTATGATCTCTGTCTGGCCAAAATTTTATGTAGGTTCTAAACATTTTAAGAAATTCTGGGATAAGAACTGGTTATATAAAAAAAACGTGCTGGAAAAACGCACCGACTGGATGGGGTATGTTTCCACCTTCTATGATGCTTTCAACCCAGCTGCAGGCAAGGCCTTCTGGAAACTTGTCAAAACCCGGATCTTCAGTAAGGGAGTGGACGGCTGGTGGCTGGACGCCACTGAACCGGATATCGTGGACAATATTACCAACGAACGTCGCATGGAGCTTATGACGCCAACATATGCCGGTGCACCACAAATTGATTTTAACGCCTATGCCCTTGCACAGGACAAAACCTTCTACACCGGCCAACGTGAAGCCGCCCCCAACAAACGTGTCTTTATACTCACCCGCTCCGCTTTTGCAGGTGCGCAGCGCTATGCTGCAGCCACCTGGAGCGGTGACATTGGCGCCACCTGGCAGGAAATGCATCGCCAGATCGCTACCGGTATCAGCTTCTCTATGGCGGGCATTCCATACTGGAGTATGGATATCGGCGGATTCGCAGTGGAAAGTAAATACCAAAAGCCCACTGCAGAGTTAGAAGAAGCCTGGAGAGAATTACAGACCCGCTGGTTTCAATTTGGCACCTTCAGCCCTATTTTTCGTTCGCACGGGCAGTCCCCTGCCCGGGAGATGTTTCATATCGCGCCAGACAATCACAGGGCTTATAAGTCTATGATCTACTATGATCAGCTCAGGTACCGCCTGATGCCTTATATCTATTCGCTTGGCGCCGCAACCTATTTTAAAAATTATACACCTATGCGTGGTCTGGCCATGGACTTTCCACAGGACACGGTGGCAGGAGCTATTACAGACGCTTTTATGTTTGGGCCCGGGCTACTCATCGAACCCGTCACTACCCCTCACGCCACGACCAAATCCCTATACCTTCCCAGGGCTGTAAAATGGTACAGCCTATACGATGGCAAGGCCCTGGACGGCGGACAGACCATCCGGGCAGACGCACCTTATGAACGCATGCCTGTATTCGTTCCGGCCGGTACCATCCTGCCTACAGGACCCGTCACGCAATATACCGGCCCCATGGCAGACACGCTGAATATTTATATATATGCAGGAAAGGATGGCCACTTTACTTTATATGAAGATGAAGGCACCAACTATGATTATGAGAAAGGCGCCTATCAAAAAATAGCCATGGAGTACGAGGATAAAACCGCCACGCTGCATATCAGTGACGCCCGTGGGAGTTACAAAGCAAAAGGCGCCGGCAATAAAACGCTCCGCATTTTTTGGGTAACGCCCCGGTTTCCCATTGGTGTAGATTCAGCGGTCCCACCCACTAAAACGGTTACATACAACGGCGAAGCGATCAATGTGTCTCTTCAATAAATATGACTGCTATCTCTGCACAGTAAGTACACAAATAGCAGCCTCCCTTCAATACACGATAAACTTTTAGCCTGTTCTCTTCATTTAACCAGTAAACCCGATTCAATTATGCCGATTACAAATTCAAAAATTAACCTGTTTAATAAGGGTGCCGGCTGCAGGCAGCTGCCCCGCCCGTTTCCAGTTTCCCCTGGGCACCACTTAAACATGGCTATGAAAAGACTGCTGACGGTCTTTGTATTCTGCCTGGCAGGGATATTCTCTGCTACCGCCCAGCAAGTCTTCAAAGGAAAAGTCGTCTCCAAAACCAATGGAACACCATTAAGTGGCGTCTCGGTTCAGATAAAAAATGCAGCCGGCGCATTCGGTCAGGGAACGATTACCGACAAGGCAGGAGCCTTTTCTCTACAGGCAACAGGGGATGCGATAGTGCGTTTCTCCCGCGTCGGTTATGCTACGCTGGAACTGGCAGCCGCTTCGGTGCCCTCCACAGTTGAGCTGGCCGAAACGAGCCAGAACCTGGATGCGGTCATCGTTGTTGGGTATGGTACCCAACGCAAAAAAGACGTGACAGGAGCGACCGTTCACCTTGGCGGAGACAACCTGAGCGAGAACCACACCATCAGTACTTTACAAAACCTGCAGGGCAAGGCGCCCGGTGTGCAGGTAACCGCTACGTCAGGTCAGCCGGGAGATGGCGTAAAGATCCGTATCCGCGGAATCGGAACGAACGGCAATACCAATCCTCTTTATGTCGTAGACGGGATGCCAACTTCTGATATCTCCTACCTGAACCCTTCAGACATTGCTTCTCTGGATATCTTAAAAGATGCCGCCTCTGCAGCCATTTATGGGACCAGGGCGGCCAATGGTGTCGTTTTAATTACAACGGTCAAGGGCGCCGCCGGCAACATGCGCACCTCTGTTCATGGCTATTACGGTGTGCAGAATCCGCTTAAACGGCAGTCACTCTTAAATGCAAAACAATACGCCATCATCATGAATGAAGCAGCGCTTAATTCTGGCAAGGATCCTTATTATTTTTACAGTCAGAAAGAAATTGATGCTATGGGCGAAGGTACCGACTGGCAAGAAGCAGCCACTAATAAAAATGCACCGATCGAAAACTATGATTTAAGCTTCTCCGGAGGTAACGGCGTTTCTAATTATGCCAGCTCTCTTTCTTATCAGAAACAACAAGGCATTATCGGTCTGGCCGGCAAATCCTACTATGAAAGATTTGGGTTCAGGGTCAATTCCGATCATAAGGTTTACAAAGACATTCTAAAATTCGGAGAAAATCTATCCTATACACATTCTAATCAAAGTGGTATAGGTACGGGAAATATCTATGGCAACTCCATCAGGGGCTTGCTCAATACCAGCCCTACATTCCCGGTCTATAACGCTGATGGCACCTACGGCACTTCCCAGATGAGCTCCGAAGAGGTCAATCCTGTCGCAGCCATGGCCACCCTGAATCAGAATAAAACAATTACCGACCGTTTCCTGGGTAATACTTATTTAGAAGCGAAGCTCCTGCAGCATTTTACACTGAGGTCCAGCTTCGGAATCGATCTGTCTTTTTATTCGACAAACAGCTTTATCCCGGTCTATAACCTTGCAGCCAACAGCTCTTCCACGACTTCCGAGGCGGACCAGGGACTCTATCGCAACTTCACCTGGAACTGGGACAACACACTGACCTATGACAACCAGTTTGGGCAGCACAGGCTGAATATTCTTGTCGGCACCAGTGCACAGGAATTTTCGGGTTTTACGGTAAGCGGCAGTAAACAGGATCTGTCCATCGCAGACTTTGAACATGCCATTATCGATAACGGCAAAGAAGGCACACAAAAAGCGTTTGGCTCGAGAAATGAATATGCACTGAATTCCTACATGGCCCGTATAAACTATAATTATGCGGAAAAATATCTGCTGTCTGCTATTGTGAGAAGAGACGGGTCTACCAATTTTGGGCAGAATAATCGCTGGGGTACTTTCCCTTCTTTTTCTGCAGGCTGGATCCTCAGCAATGAGCCCTTTCTCAAAAATCTGAACTGGCTCAACTTTCTGAAGATCCGTGCGGGCTGGGGGCAGAACGGCAATGACCAGATTCCACCCTTTGCCTATCTGGCCACCGTATCCTCACAGAATATGGGCTATTACTTTGGCGGCCAGGATGCCAAAACGATCAGTGTGGGGACAGCTCCGGCCAACATTGCGAATCCAGACTTAAAATGGGAGGCTTCTGAACAGGAAGATATCGGCTTTGATGCAATCCTGCTGGAGCACTTTAACCTGACCTTTGACTGGTATAGAAAAACCAGTAAAGACTGGCTCGTACAGCCCCCTATCCCGGATATCGCAGGCACAGGAGCACCATATATTAACGGCGGTGACATTCGCAACCAGGGCGTCGAAATCGCGCTTAATTACAATGCGCAGATAGGCGAGGTTAATCTGACAGTTGGCGGTAATATTGCGTTTAATAAGAATAAGGCGATGAGTGTCCCAAATAGCGACGGAATCATTCATGGCGCCACCAACCTGATATCTTCTAATACAGAAGAATTCTATCGTATCCAGAACGGCTTTCCGGTTGGCTACTTCTGGGGTTACAAAACAGCAGGAATCTTCCAGACGCAAAAAGATGTGGAAAGCTATACCAGCCCCAACGGATTAATTCAGCCTGATGCCGTGGCAGGTGATGTACGCTTTGTTGACCTGAATGGCGACGGAGCTATCACAGCTGCCGACAAGACCATGATTGGTGACCCCAATCCTGATTTTACATATGGCGGTAATATAGCTGCCAGTTATAAGGGCTTCGACCTGAGTGTCAATCTCTCCGGTGTCAGCGGCAACCAGATCGTCGACGGCACCAGAGCCGACGACCGGGTCTTTAATAACTATAATACATCTATTCTCGGTCGCTGGCATGGTGAGGGCACTTCCAACAGCATTCCGAGGGTGACCATGGGTGACGAAGCCAATAAGAACTATAAAAACTTCTCTGACCTCTATATCCAAAATGGCTCCTTTATGCGCTTAAAGAGCCTGTCAATCGGCTATGATCTTAAAAAAGGAGTTTTCCCCAGGTTGCCTTTTGACCAATTCAGGATCTATGTCTCCGCTACCAATTTATTTACGATTACCGATTATACCGGAATAGATCCTGAGGTAGGCTATGGAAATACCGAAGACGACGGCAATAACTGGTCCTCCGGTATTGATCTTGGCTATTATCCACAACCCAGAACCGTCTTATTCGGACTTGATGTACGCCTTTAATCCTACTCCACACAAGCAAAAAAGATAAAATGAAAAAAATATACATGATCGCTGCTCTCGCTCTGGCGCTGACGCAGTTCTCCTGCTCCAAGAGCTTTTTGGAAGACAGGACACCGATCGACAAAAAAGTAGAATCTGACTTTTATAAGACACCGGAAGACGCTTTTCAGGCGCTGGTCGCGGCCTATTCCATGCTGGATATCAGCGGCAACGGTAATATTATGTTGAGTGCAGAACTCGCCTCCGATGACTGCTTCGGCGGAGGCGGCACGGCCGACAACGGTGTCATGCAATGGGACCGGTTCCAGTCTTACAATGACCACAACGCCGATGCCTGGAAAAAATATTATCAAGGCATTTACCGTACCAACCAATTTCTGAAAAAAGTGGACGGAGTGGACTTTAGTGGAAGCCCGGCTCTGAAGGACACCTATATCGGGGAAGCAAAATTCCTTCGTGCTTATTTTTATTTTGATTTAATACGTATGTTTGGCCATATCCCTTTAATTACCGAACCGATTGAAGGAGACAACTACCAGATCCCTCAGGCTGATCCGGACAGCGTATATGCGTTGATCAGTGAGGATCTGCAGAGTGCCATTACCGCGCTTACGCCATCGGCTCTGCCCTATAATCAGATTTCTTCTGAAGATTATGGCCGTGCGACTAAATGGGCGGCCGAATCTCTGCTCGGCAGGGTTTTCTTATATTATACCGGCTATTACAGTAAGAATGTCTTACCGGACGGTTACACAAAATCGCAGGCTACCGCAGCCATCGAAGACGTCATCACCAATAGCGGATATGGCCTGGTCGCAGATTTTAAAGATCTGTGGCGCGCTGCATCTTTAAGTGGATTTGCCGGACAGAATAATAAAGAAGCCGTTTTTGCAATACAATACAGCTCAAAAGGAATGGGTAATTGGGATCTGCAAAACGGCAACCGCTTTCAGGTAATGGTCGGCATCCGCAATCAGGTGCTGGATCCTTATTACAAAGGATGGGGTTTTGGCCCGGTGAACCCTAAGCTCTGGAACGATTATAAAGATGGAGATACCCGTAAAACAGCTTCCATCATCTCCATTGCTGACGAAGGTTATACAGAGAGCTACGCTGTAGGAGATCAGGCGCAGTACACAGGTTATTTCTGGAAAAAATACCAGCCCGTAGGCGGTCCAGACCGGCCCGATGCCAATGGGGGTGACTTCCAGATCGACAATTTCGATAATTATGTTGTAATCCGCTATGCGGATATCCTGCTTATGGGAGCAGAACTGAATCTGGATAAGAATCTTTCTAAAGCACAAGGCTATCTTAATCAGGTAAGGGACCGGGCGTTTAAAGATGCTGCCCACAGAGTTACACTAAGCCCTGGTGCCGGCGGCTTAAACACTATTATGGAAGAGCGCCGCTTAGAACTGGCACTCGAAGGTCAGCGCTACTGGGATTTGCTGCGTCAGGGTCTAAGTACTGCTAAAGCAGCCATAGACAATAACTCCGCCGACCCCGATTTTCAAATAAGTTTCCCGATAGCAACAAAGGGACTTTTTGAGATACCTCAGACCCAGATCGGCCTTTCCGATGGGACACTCATACAAAATGCAGGTTACTAATCTTCCCCTAATAAAATAATGATGATGAAGCATTCTCATAATAATAAAACAAACGAGATGAGCAGAGCCTGCCAAAAGGCTTCCACGCTCCCACGACTTATAACAACCGCCTGTCTGCTTATTGTGTTAACGGGTCTTGAGAGCTGTAATCCCTCTGAAAAAGAGGTTTCCACCCCGGAAATCTTAAGCTCCGCCACTCTAAGCTATAAGGTTACACAGAACACTGAAAAAGACAATGAAGTCTATCTCGCAAGTGAAACGATCGCAGCAATCCCTTTCTGGGATTACGGTAGCGGCACCTCGACAAAAAAACTGGATACAATCATTTTCCCGTTTTCCGGAGACTATATCATTCATTATGGTGTCAGTTCCGCCGGGGGGTTTGTTCCGGGAGACTCTACGACTATTCATGTAACCAATACCGATCTGAGTTATCTCACAGACCCCAGCTGGGGTTATATAGCGGGAGAAACCGGCAAAACATGGGTTCTGGACATGACAAAGCCCATTGGCTGGTATGGGCCTGATTACCCTAAACATAACGGAAGTGCGGATGACTGGTCCTGGCATCCTGATTACGCCGGCAATGAATGGGTAATGGAAAAACGAGACTATGGCAGCATGCACTTTGATTTGAATAACGGTAAAAATTATTCTGTTACCATGATTGGCGCGAATGGTAAAGCTACCACCAAAACAGGAACGTTCGACATAAACACTGCTGCCGGCACCATGAAACTCAATGGCGCGGAACTTTTATACGGCGGCGATTATCACAGTCAGGCATCCAACTGGCAGTCGATTTGCCTACTCGATCTGAGTGAGACCTCTATTACGCTGGGGGTATGGAGAGATCATGGAGAAGGACTTGCCTGGATCGGCTATACCTATAAATTACAACAATAAGCCTCCAATATAACGCATTATAAACATACACCAGAGCCGCTGCATACAATGCATGCGGCTCTCCTTTTGCCGGGTACGTTAAAGATCAATCAATATACCAGCGCCAGCGCAATGGTCCATGAGAAAATAACTACCTTTGGATAACAGGTAGTTTTATTCATTTCTAAGCGGTAAGTTATTTGTGGAGAAACAAAACAACAGGGAAAGCAAAAAGGGTACAGGGGCCAACAACAGCACATGTCTGTCCTGTGGGCAAAAATTTAGTTTCTGGCAGCGGTTCTTAGTTTCCAATCACGCTACACTCACCTGCAAAAAATGTAAGGCACGTTACACAGTATTTATGAGGATGAATACCGGTAAAGTTGGCGGACTGGGGGGAGGCCTGGGAGGCGCCTGCATTATTGCCGGCTACCTTATTGGCGACAGGTATTTCCTAAGTCCTTTTTGGGGTTTATCTATTGGCGTTTTAATCGCCGGCTGCATTTCCTTCTATATATACAGATATACCTGGCGCAAAGTTGAGCTTCACCCTCAGCGGTAAGGGTTATTTCATTCTCTTTGAAAACTATTCCGTTTTCAGGCTGTCTACCGGATTTGCCTTTGCAGCTTTGATAGCCTGAGCGCTCACTGTAATATAGGCGATGATAACCGCCGTCGCGGCGGCAATAGCAATGGCAACCCAGGAAATATTAATTCTGTATGCAAAATTATTCAGCCACTTATTCATTAGTAAAACGGAGACCGGAACAGCAATCACTATTGAGACCAGGACCAGTTTGAGAAAATCTTTGCTTAACAGAGAGGTAATGTTAAAGATGGTCGCTCCCAGTACTTTTCTGATACCTATTTCTTTTTTCCTCTTTTCTGCACTGTAGGCCGTCAGTCCGAACAGCCCAAGACAAGAAACAAAGATGGCCAGTACAGAAAACAACAAAGAAATTCTGGATGTGACCCTGTCTGCTCTGTAAAGTTGATCTATTACATTATCGAGCAATTGATAGTCAAATGCAGTCATCGGTACATTTTTCTTATAGGCCTTTTCTATTTGCTGCATCGTCTGCGAAAAATGAGAAGTACTAAATTTTACCAGCACGTCATTATAAGGTTCACCCCCCGAATTGGATTCATAATACAGGTATGCCCCTACGGGCTGATGCAAAGAGGTATAATTAAAATCAGCAACAACCCCTATAATAAAGGTATTGTTTTGCCAACCATACACCTTTTTACCAATGGCTTCATCAGGTGTCCATCCATAAAAATCGATCACTTTTTTATTGACCACCAAATAACAGGCACTATCATTTTCATGAATCTTTTCCGGAAGGTCTTTACCTGCCAGAAACTTAAGCCCGAGCGTGGAAACAACTCCATGCTGGGCATTACATGTATTCAGCGCAATAATATTACGGGGGTTATCACGCTGCTCCAGGCTATTTAAACTGGTCATTCTACCCGGTACGTTCTGTACCACAGTTATCTCTTTTACAGCCGGGATATTTTTTAAACTGTGCTGCAAGGCGTCGAACTCTTTTTGTTCCTGAATGCCGCTGATATTAATTGCCAGGACACTGCTGGGAGCGAATCCAAGATTCTTCTGGCTCACAAATTTCATTTGTCTGGCAATAACGATAACAGTAATAATCAATATAACAGAACAAGAGAATTGCAACACCACTAGCGCTCTTCTGAAAAGCAGTTCAAAGGAGCTTTTACCGCTGCCTTTTCCCATGAGGGTCATCGGAGAGAAAGAAGACAGCATGAAGGCCGGATAACTGCCAGCCACAAGGGTGACGACCAGCCAGATGCACGCCAGCGCCAGCAGAACATTAAAAGAAAACAATGCAGATACAGGAAGATGTTTTTCAGTAACGTAATTGAAAAGGTCTATGCTGCCAAAGGACAAAAGGTACCCCACAACAATAGCTGCCAGAACCATCAGCGCTGTTTCTGCATAAAACCGCTTGACCATCTGAATACTGGTGGCGCCCATTGTTTTATTCACCGCCACTTCTTTTGCGTATTTTTCACTGCGCGCCGTGGACAGGTTCATATAGTTAATGCAGGCGATCAGAATAATAACCAGTCCCAGCAGACCTATATTTCTAATATTGTGGATTGTATCAGTTTTTGCGGCGTCATCGAATACATTTTTTATGGAAGAGGAATATAAATGCACCTCACTTAAGGGTTGTAAAAACAAAGAATACCACCTGTCAGCAGAATCCACGTTGTTTACCACCATTTTGTTTAACGCCTGTTCCGCCACCTCGGGATCTGCGTTATTATTGAGTAAACAATATGTCTCGAAAGATGCATTTTGCCAGCGAAGGTGGCTGGCCCACGTAGAAGCAATGGGCGCGATCATTTTACCTTGAAAACTGCTGTTGCCGGGATAGTCCTGAAACACCCCTGTAACCAATAAATGGCTGGTGCCACCCGTCGAACTGGATACATGGATGGTCTTACCCATCGCCTCATCGTCACCAAATAGTCTTTTTGCCTCTGAGACGGCAATTATAACACTGTTGGGATTGGATAATGCCTTCGCGCTATCTCCCTTCACAAAAGGAGCTGGAAAAATATTTAGGATAGAAGGGTCACTCCAGTAAAGTCCTGTTTCTGTATAATTCCTTTGGCCGATGCGCAGGTTGGAAGGCTCTCCGAAGCCGTCCAGAAAAAATCTGGCCGCATATTTAATTTGTGGGACATCTTTTAATGCCGTTGGCCCGACAGCGTTAGGGATCGTGGACCAATTTTCATCGGTAGGTGCAACACCGTACGACGCTTTTGCGGTAAGATTAATCCGGAATATGCTTTCCTTGTTTTTATAAGCATTATCAAAACTCAGCTCATGAGACACATAGATAAATAATGGAATACAAATAGCAATTCCGATGGCCAGACCACCAATATTGAGTATACCAAATAATTTGTTTTTCAAAAGACCCCGCCAGGCTGTCTTAATATATTGCTTCCACATAATGCGCTGTTTAATGCCAATGCTCCGTTTATTTTAACGGCCAAAAAAGTACGCAAATTATGCCAGAGTCATAACAGCCTGTTTATCAATTGCAGATTCCGCAATATGCAAATGAAGTGTCACAATACCGAACACCTCAATGTGCGTATTCAATACAGCATGACACGTCTGTCTCGTCGTATTATAGCTATACAGGTCTCTAATAATCATAACCGGCATCAAACGGAGGTATTATATACAGGCTTCATCTACCTGGTATAAACATCCAGTGTTTTACCGCTGTCCATATCATCATATTTGACAAACCAGCCATTCAAAGGCGCCCCACCGATCCTGATTTTATCGATATTTTTACCTTGCCCCTTTTTGTTAATGGTAAATGTCTTACCGTTACCAAGCTCGATTTCAATTTTATCAAAAACAGGTACAGACACGATATATTCCGGGTCGGCCGGCGAATACGGATATATCCCCATCGCATTAAATACATACCAGCCGGTCATTGATCCGTGATCATCCATTCCCGGTAAAGCAAGACCTTCGGGGCCCATTCCAAAGTAGTCTGTCAACAGTTTGGTTAGGATGGCCTGCGATTTTTCCGGTTTATTAATAAAATAATAGAGATAGGGGTAGCCAAAATCAGGCTGATTGCCCATGCAGAATTGTCCAAGAAAGCACGACAGGTTATCCTTGGCATATCCGCCCCAGGGAATCGAGAACAGCGAATCGACTTTAGCTTCAAAATCCGCAGGACTTTTATACAGAGAAATAAGCCCTTTTGTATCCTGCGGCACGAAAAAAGACGCCTGCCAGGCATTCGCTTCACGATACATAAATTCATAATAAGGATAGCCCGGGTCAAAAGGAGCAAACCATGTTCCGTCTGCAAGACGGCCCCTCATGAGTCCGGTTCCGGGATCAAATACGTTCTTGTAGTTTTTGCTGCGCCGCATCATTTCATCATATGTCGCCGTGTCCCCCAGGGCTTTTGCCAGCAGGGCAATAGAATAATCAGAATAAGCGAATTCAAGTGTTTTTGTAGTGCCTGCTGTAGATACCGTTTCTGTAACCGGATTTGAAATCGGCTTTTCAGGGACATACCCAAGCTCAAGATATGCTTTATTGTAAGGCCTTCCACGTCTTGTACCATCGCTATTGGGCGTATTGGCGTTATTGAGCATAAGCTGATAGGCTTTGCGGACATCATAGTCCTTTATCCCACGAAGGTAAGAACCCGTAATATAAGATGAAGCAAAGTCTCCATGAAATGAGGTGGGCAGTATGCCGCCAGAATGCTCTCCTGTAAAAATAAGTGACTTGATGATATTGTTACTGACTTCCGGCAAAAGCATATCCAAAACGACAAGCTGGGTACGGAAAACATCCCAGAAAGCCGGGCTGGCATACACGTCAAAGCCAGCAATGGTATCTCTGTGTTCAACCCGTATCGCAGAAGTGTCACTTGCACCCGGATGTTGTCTTTGGTGAAGTGCCACTCTGCCGTCCACATCGCTAATCACCCCGGGATACCAGAACTGCCTGTAAAGGCAGGAATAAAACATCTCCTTTTGCTTTTCTGTCCCTCCGGTTACCCTGATCTTACTAAGCAGCTTCTCCCAATCCCCATCTGCCGCCCTGTAAACTTCATCAAAGGTTTTGCCTGCGATTTCCTTTTCGTAATTGAGTTTTGCACCCTCAAGGCTAACCCTTGAAAGAGCGATCTTCACCTGGAGGGAGGTATCAGAACTGTCAAAACTTATCACCGGGATATCAATATTCCCGGTAAGCTTCCGCTGGCCACCTGCCCCCTGACCGCTGGGCGGAATGTCAGGCTGGTTAGGATTGCGTTTATAAACCTTAACATCTTTGATCTTTTGATTCATGACAGCATAAAAATATAACCCTCCCTGTTTTCCCGTTACAATGCTGTCTCCGGCCTGATTAAATTCCCAGCTGCTGCTGCCGCCCCCTGCATGGACAAGGTCAAAAGCAAGCTTCTTATCCTGTCCTCCTAAATAAGAATATTTATAAAAGGCGCATCTCTTGGTGGCGGTGAGTTCTGCCTTAATGTTATACCGGTCCAGTAAAACGCTGTAATATCCGGGATGAGCGACTTCGTTCGAATGGCTGAATCTGGAAGCAAAATCATCCGCGGTAAAATCATCTCCCTCGAGTGGCATTATTGGTATATTCAATTCTCCCCAATCCGTACCGCTTGTCTGGGCAAAGGCCCTGATTGTATCCACTTCGTATTCATAGCCGCTACCACTCCCGTAAGTTGTTACCGGAACAGCCTGAACCATGGCAAATGGAACGGTTGCCGCGGGGCCTGTAAGACCATTCCATGTTCTCCAGGGCGGATTGTAGCCCAGTAACGCCGAATCAGTCAATACCGTTGTGCCGATAAACGGATTCACATACCCGGTAAGCCGTTTGCCTGGCTGCTCTGCACAGGAGTATAACGACAGGGCCGTTATGACCCAGATAACACTTATTACTTTTTTCATAAATACGGTATTTAGGATAATGGTGTCTGCTTCCTTCCAGATCGGTTTTTTTAGTAATAAAGCATTTCAAACAGGACATTTGTGATGTCATACTAAAACAGCCCGATTTTATTGGACAAACAGAGCGCTATCAACAGTTACAAATCATAATGCTTCTCCAGCCATGCAAAACGGGCCAGTATTTCCAGCATCCCTCCGTGCTCGACCAGGTTACGGACCTCGTCTTTTTCACCGGTAAACAGTCCTTTTGAGTTCCGTTCATGGTTTAATGCATAATCCAGACATCTTTTAAAGCCCAGAATATATTTAGTATCCTTGTTATACTTCAAAAGATGCTGATAAGCCCGCAACAGGACCGCATTGAACCAGTAGCCATCTCTAAACTTGCCGTTGCCGTAAAAAAAAGAAAGCGAACTGTCGGCCATCTCATTTGCAGCTTCCAGATATTTACGATCCCTGGTGATTCCATATAAATAAACATTTGCTTCAAGCATTGTTCCTGTGTTATAAGAAAATATCGTTTTATTGAGGCTGCCGTCTTTTGTACTGATATTATCATAATACAGTTTGGCAGGTGTTTGCAGTTTATCATTGGTCCAGTTGAAAATCTTTAACGCCGTATCCAATAAAGCTTTATCCTTTGTGACCTGATATAATTGCAACGCAACCAATACAGCAGGTCCATTGGAGCAGGTATTTTTTGAACTCATGGAGCCCTCTTTCCAGTAGACGCCGCCACCCAGATCCTGATTGTATCCGGTCATTACAAAATCATACATCGCCTGGCCAAGTTCGAGATCCGTTTTTTGCCCGGTCCTTGCATAAGCGTCCAGGGCTGCAATGCCCACCCATTCGTTATCATCATAATACCGTTCTCCGGGCTTTAATTTCATTATATAATCAGAAAAACCAGGTCTGGGGGGTGCCGCGTCATAGTACTTGTACATTATCTTTAATAAAGGGGCCATCAAATGCCTTTTGGGTGTCAGCTTCTCTATCTCATTGGCTGCCTGATAGAGTGCACAAAGCGACCATAAGTAGGTATACTCTCTCAGATATCCGTTTTTTACTTCCCGGTCAGCCGGGTCCACCACTGCCAGATAGTTTCCGGAAGCGCTGTCATAGAAGTTTTTCTGAATGGAGCGCTGCAGTAACTGCATCTCATTTTTATAGAACCCCGGTTTATTTCCTGATTTGTTTTGTCCAAAAACTAAAGTCGAAAACGCCAATAAACCCAAACCAATAAAGAAGCCTTTCTTTTTAATCATCATACTATAAAGTTTAATATTATCGCTTATCAGCCTGGCGGAGCTACCATAACCGACTACTACCGCCTGGAATGGATCAAATATCGCATAATTCTATAACAACACGTCTGCCACCCACGCTATGTCCTGTTTGAATCCTGCCCCGGCATGCTTGAGCTGCTTGCACTACGCACTGGTTGACACAATTACCAATTCGGATTCTGTGGCAAAAGGTTGGGATCATCTCTGATTTCCAGCGCCGGCACCGGCCACAGATAGTGTTTGGCAGGGTTAAACTCTCTATGCGTTACCCTTATGTAGCCATTGTCCACGCCGGCATCTCCCCATTTTGCACCATGCACCCAACCTGACATCACTTTTTCTGCGATTCTCCACCTCCTTATATCGTCAATCCTTAAGGATTCCAGCGCCAGCTCACTTCTCCGCTCATTTCTTATCTGGTCCGTCATGCTTATACCCGTATTGCCGGGGAAATTTAATGCAGCCGCCTCTTTAAACCCAGCTCTGGATCTGATCAGTTTGATGGTTTTATCCCACACAGCGGCATTCATCTGGCCTAAAGCGTTTTTAGCCTCAGCATACATCAATAAGACATCTGCCCACCGGATTAAAATCAGGTTCAGACTATATTGATTGGCCTCAACACTCCGGTCATAATATTTTCTCCAATAATATCCTGTGGGTGTATGCAACCCTGATCCGAATTCGTTAGGTCGCGAAGGGTCAGGATCTGTTCCTGGCTTTATATAAATAACCTGTGTACTCCCGTTGGGGTTTTTCCAGATATCTTTGTCGTGCACAATAGTCGCTTCCAAACGGGGGTCCCTGTTTACGTACGGATCATTTTCCTTATAGCCCGAGCCGGCTTCCTTAATTGATTTGCCGTTTAACATGATATAGCTGTCTACCAGCTCCTGTGTAGGCGCATTATAGTTCTCGCCAAGGCCCTTTGCCGAAATCGGTATGAGCCGGGCCGGCTCGTCATAGGTTCTTACATTTGGAACATATTCCAGATCCAGCAGGATTTCAGCATTATATTCCGTCCCCGGATCTGAGAACATCGCACCATAATCCGGATATAAGCTATAAACGCCGTTGGTCGCCTGATCATTCATCAAGTCCTCACATACGGATACCACCTCCTCCATCCTGTTTCCCTGGTAGAGCAGTACCCTGGCTTTAAAAGCCTTGGCCGCCCCTTTGGTGATACGGCCTCTGTCTGTATTTTGATAATCCTCTTTTTTCGGCAAGTCGGCAGCAGCTGCATCTAATTCATCCAAAATAAATTTTAATACCTCCGCTTTAGGTGCACGGGATACTTTCTTTGCCTCATCCGGTGTAATAACCTTAGTGATCAGGGGCACATCGCCAAACCAGTTAATCAGGTTGAAATACTGATAGGCCCTTATAAACCTGGCCTCAGCTTTCATCCGGGTCAGCAGTGGAGCTCCTAATGAGGTATTCTTATCCGCGTTTTCCAAAAAGAGGTTCGCAGCATATATGCCCTGGTAGTAGGCCGTCCAGTCCTGCAAAACCCTGAGCAAGTCTGATGAAAAAACAGAGCTTTGACCGCTTGCAATCGCAGTGGGGGTGCCGACATTTGCATCCAGCTGAGCATAAGCATTGTCACTTAACGCTTCATTGTAAAAATACCTTTGGCTGGTTCCCATGCTTGCATACACGGTGTTTAAAGCATTATCAACATTATTATTGACATTCCAGAAATTTGCATCCGTAAATCTGTCCTTAGGACTGAGATCTAGCTTTTTGCATCCTGCCAGGACCAGGACCGCCGCTAAAGCTGGCAATATATAGGCCCTCTTAATATTTAAAAATGTATAAGACATACTATAAGTTTTAATTATTTAAAAGTAATTTGAAGACCCGCTCCATAAAAAATAGGTACAGCATAACTGCGACCGCTGTTGGCACCGGCATTAATATTCACTCTGTTATCAAACTCACTAAATTCGGGATCAAGGATCTTCAGCTTAGATATCGTAATTAAGTTCTGGCAGGTCAGATAAAACCTGGCTTTCTGTAAGTGCAGGCGGTTAATTAACTTCAAGGGGAATGAATAGCCAACCTGAAGATTTTTAAGCCGCGCGTACGCAGCATTAAATAAATAGATATCGGAGCCTATCTTATAATTAATACTGTTCGCATCGCTTCCGTTCTCAGAAATACGCGGAAGTGTCGCGTCTGTGTTATCCGGTGTCCAGAAATCAGTTTGATGCTCATACATGGTTCCGCTGTATCCATAGTGATAAGCTTCCAAGAGTTCTCCTCTGATCAGTTGATCTCGTTTTCCCACGCCCTGAATAAACACGCTGGCATCAAATCCCTTGAAACTGACATTATAGGTGAATCCATAAGTATACCTTGGGAAGGGATTGCCTAAGACCACCCTGTCTTTCTCATCCATTACACCGTCACCATTGACATCCACAAATTTAAGGTCCCCTAAGCCCGGATTGGTATTGGCAAATTTGGGATAACTGGTAAGTTCCTCCGTGGTCTGATACAGGCCGTTGGTCCGGTATCCCTCATAAACGGTGATAGGAAGACCCACCTGACGCAAAAACCAGAATTCCTCTCTTTTAAAAATATATTGATTTACCCCATAACTCAGATCCAGGAGTTTATTCTGGTTGTCTCCGATGTTAAATGAAAAATGATGGCTGAATAACTTTCCTTCCAGGTGATAACCTACACTGGCTTCCCAGCCCCAGCTCTTGACTTTTGAAATATTGTATGTCGGCAGCCCCGAGCCAAATAATGCCGGAACATCTTCCCTGCCCTGAAGGATATCACTTGTAATTTTATTAAAGTAGTCAAAAGAATACGTCAGTTTTTGCTGTAATAATGACCCATCGACACCTATGTCAAAGGTGGCGGCTTTTTCCCAGGTGAGTGCAGAATTGGCAAGATTGCGTGTCGCCCCGCTCACCACCGTATTATTGAAACCATAAATATTATTATTTGTACTATAGGTGCTTATATACTGATACGGATCAACACTCTGATTGCCCAGTAGCCCGTAAGTTGCCCTGATCATCAGCTCTCCTACCTTTTCACGATAATTGCCCATAAAGTCTTCTGCGGAAAGCCGCCATTTACCGCCGATCGACGGGAAGAACCCCCAGCGTTTCTTTTTGGGAAAGTTCGAAGAGCCGTCATAGCGGAAATTCCCATCCAGAAAATACTTGTTGTCATATGCATATTGTACTCTTCCCAGTACAGAATTAAGGCTGGTTTCCCGGGTATCGGTGATCGAGTTGAAAGAGCCGTCAGTCGTTCCTGCGTCTACGGTTGTCCCTGTCGTGGGAATGCCCAAAGTAGAATCGGTTTTTGATTTTCGTACACCGTTGCCCTCAGAAATAAAGGACTCATTTGTAACTCCCAGTAATACGTTTATATCATGTTTGTTAAATGATTTTTTATACTCAGCCAGAAATTGGGTATTGGTAAAAAGAGACTTTGTATTGTCATCATACACCTGTCTGCCACTTCCGAAACTACCGGCAGGAAATTGTAAATACACTTCTCTCTGAAACTGCGTATTCGCTTTCACCGTTCCGCCGAATACACCCGTCAGCTTAATATCAGGCGTTACGGTATATTCCGCCCTGAATGTCCCCATGATCTGATCATTATTGGTTTTTTTGATTCCTCCCTGCTCTAAAATGGCTTTCGGATTACTGGAAGAGACATCATTGGATAACCAGTTGCCCTGGGCATCCTGGTAATTACCGTAATAAGCCGCGCGGGTCGCCTCCGCAATTATATTTTGTTTGGCATCGGTAGGGGGTTCCAGAAACTGCGATTTCACATAACTGAATATCGTTGTAAGGTTAACTTTTCCGAGCCTTGTCGTCTGGTTATACCGAAAATTATACCGCCTGCTGCCATATCCTGTACCCGTTTCGGGGCCGATAAGCATGTTATCCTGATCAAAATAGCCAAACGATATCATATAGGTGTTTTTGGCAGACCCTCCGGTCACACTTATATTATGTGTCTGTTTGGGCGCATTGTGCAAGATGTGTTCAAAGTCCCAATCACTGTCGCCCTGTTTTTTCAGCTGTTCAATCTGCTCCTCTGTAAATGCAGCCGGCCGCCCGGAATTAGCCAGCGATATATTCTTATACATCGCATTCTCCCAGGCATGGACCTTATGAAAAGTAATGCGCGGTGTCTGAACACCATATATGCCACTATAGCTGACAGTAGGTGTTTCATTTAACCGCCCGTTCTTTGTCGTCACCAGGATCACGCCGTTGGCCGCACGTGAGCCGTAAATAGCAGCGGCGCCGGCATCTTTCAGTATCGAAATATTTTCAATATCGTCCGGGTTGATCAGATCCAGATCACCACCGATAATCCCGTCGATGACCACCAACGGATCATTATTATTGGTTGAACCCAGCCCTCTTATATTAATATTCATATGATTGTCAGAGCCAACGCCAAAACTCGTCTGCTGAATGATCAGCCCCGGTGCAGTTCCCTGTAAGGCTTCTGTCATTCCTGAAACCGGGCGCCCTTCTATCGCTGATTTACCGACCACGTCCAGTGAGCCGGTAACAGAAACCCGCTTTTGCGTACCATAACCGACGACAACCACTTCATTCAGCTCTGAGACTTCCTGTTCCAGCGTGACGACAAGATCTCTGTTCGATCCTACCCGAACGCTCTTTTTCTTATATCCTACGCTGGACACCTCCAGCAAAAGATTCTTATCGTCAGGCGCCGTCAGGGTAAACCGCCCGTCACTATCTGTCGTGGCCCCTGTTTTCGTACCCACGACAACAACCGTTGCATTTTCCAATGGCTTTCCTTTCTCATCTACCACCCTGCCACGAATTTCAGCGGGAGGCGTGGCCTCATCGGCGTTCTTATCTTTTTGCAGCGCTATATGCAGGCTCTCTGGCAGTTGACGGATGAAAACCTTATCCCTGTCAATAAAATACGTGAGGTCCCGGCCTTTCAGACAGGCAGCTAATGCCTGCTTAAGAGAGGCGCCTTCCAGCTTAATGTCTGAGAGCGTTATACTGTCTGCAATACGCTTGTCAAAGTAAAAACGGACGCCTGTCTGTTGTTCAATTGTACTGAAAGCCTCCGACAGATGGATATGCGTTTTTACAAGCGTGATCATTTTCGCATTATCCCTTGCGGATGCCCGCAGGCTGAGAAGCAATAATAAGGCGATGATCACTTTCGCCGTTATCCGCATCTTTCTGCTAAATGATTTTGCAGGGCTTATGCCAGCAGGGCCATTGGTTTTGAATAGAAGCATAGTTTATATTTAATTTTATGACAAATTATTTTGGCAGCTTAGGCAATCTCACGGCAAACCTTCGCTACGTCCCTATTTAAATGAATACTATCTGGTTACTTTGAAATTAGAGCTCTCCTCCCACCGCTGCGACCGCCGGCTTCAATGCATACCCCATCGCTGGAAAACATGTGGCCTTCCTGCAATACGCTTTTCATAACAAGGACAACGACGGCTCCGGCCAATCTATTCATTGCCGTTCCTTAGGCCACCACTGTACCGTTCAATATTTTTAAGATTCAGTTCAATATGCAACCGCACCGCTAATGTGGCGGAGCCTGCTCTTTGATAATCACATGACCGGGTCCCATACTTAATGGTCTCTCTTCACATAAGTACCCCGTTTACTCCTTAACCGCCACTACTTAAAAAAAATTATCTGTCCGCTGTATTGGATGTACGCTTCAATAAACGCAGCCGTACCATATGGGGCCGCAAAGTGCATTTTTCTTAGCAGTCTGTAACAAACTTGTAATAATAACTGTCCACCGCGACACCGGACATGCAGAGAGCCGCGCCGTTTCTCATTAAAAGAGCCGCAGATATTTTGGTCATTACAGCTGGCTTCTGCAATGGGGATCTGGATACGGATCCCGGGAGCTTGAATCCTGAGAGAGCAAGGTGTTTCGTTAGTTATTTTTTAGCGTCCATATGACAAGTGAAGGCTTTGCAGAGGCCACCCCCGAAATAAGCAGGCCGGACAGTGTTTCAATTCCAGAACTGAAACACTATCCGGCCTCAAACATTTTATTAAAACACCACCCTCAGGCTTTACTTATGCTCATTACCCGCCATTTTCTCGGCATTTTCTGCCACCTGCAGCGCATCGATAAATTCATCAAGCTCGCCACCGATTACCGCATCCAGGTTATAAGAGGTCAGCCCTATCCTGTGATCGGTTACACGGCCCTGCGGCCAGTTATAGGTTCTGATTTTCGCGCTTCGGTCTCCTGTGCTGACCAGGGTCTTTCTTTGTCTGGCAATCTCTTCTTCCTGTTTACGTACCTGCTCTTCATATAATTTGGTACGCATCATTTCCATGGCCTTTAAGCGGTTGCCAAGCTGGGTCCTCTCGGTCTGACAGATAATTACTGTGCCGGTCGCAATATGTGTCAGCATTACTTTAGTTTCCACTTTATTAACGTTTTGACCACCGGCACCGCCGCTTCTGGAGGTTTCCATTTTAACATCGCTGTCCTTGAGTTCAAAATCGATTTCCTCGGCTTCCGGCATGACGGCAACAGTAGCAGCAGAGGTATGGACACGCCCCTGCGTTTCTGTGCTAGGGACACGCTGTACCCGGTGAACACCGCTTTCAAATTTCAGCGTTCCGTAAACATCGTCTCCGATCACCTCGATCATGGCCTCTTTATAGCCGCCGACGGTCCCCTCACTGGCGCTGACAATGGCAGTCTTCCAGCCACGCTTATTGCAATAGCGGATATACATATCCAGCAGGTCGCCTGCAAAAAGCGAGGCTTCATCTCCGCCGGTTCCGGCCCGGATCTCTATGATGGCGTTTTTATTATCCTGGGGATCCTTTGGAATTAAAAGCCTGGTCAGCTCGTCTTCGAACTGATCTTTTTGCCTGTCCAGATCCGGCATTTCCATTTTGGCCAGCTCTCTGAGGTCCTCATCGGAGCCGCTAATGGCCTCCTTTGCAAAGCTCAGGTTGTCCAGCACATTTTGGTATTTTTTATATACCACAACGATTTTTTCCAGGTCCCGGTACTCTTTACTAAGTTTACTGAACTCCTTTTGATTACTGATGATCTCCGGGTTGGTCAGCGCTACACCGAGCTGGTCAAATCTGGCACTTATGGCGTCTAATTGATCTAGCATATTAACTGTAAAATTATTGTCCGGGATGACTCATTATCCCCGGGCAGGGCGCAAAATTACTGTTTTGTTCCCTGAAAACAGCACCAGCAGACAAGATTTCCCCCTTTTGTGTAAGAGACGGCCCGCTAAGCGCTCCTTTTTTTAGCACTAAGGTCAGACAAGGCGGTTTTCTGCTACTGCGGACTTTTATCGAACACCCTGCGCTCATCTGCAGGCAGAATATCGATCTGCAATAATAAAGCCTCGTTAGGCAAAAGCAAGGGCGCGCGCTCCGGCCATTCTACCAGGCAAAGCTGCCCGCTCGTCAGCGTTTCTTCCACGCCAGCCGCCACCAGTTCCTGTTCATCGGCCAGCCTGTACCAATCCATATGATAGATACTGCCCTCAGCAGGACTGCTATATTCATTTACAATTGCAAAAGTAGGGCTGGAGACAACATCTGTGCAACCCAGCACCTTATTGCATAAAGCCTTGATTAGCGTCGTTTTACCAGCACCCATAGGCGCATAAAAAGCCCAGATCTTTTTGTCTTTATGTACTTGCCAGAGATGCTCGGCAACTTTGTCTATTTGTGATATGTGGTAGGTAATCTCCATGGGACAAATATCTAATAATTTCGGGACAGCTTCAGCACTTGTTAACAAATTTTCAATAGAAATATATATGATTTCCTTATCTGATAACATAATTTTTTTATATTTTTAGCACAGCAAAATTATTTCATCTAACAAAATCCAAAAAATATGCAGAGACGAGAGGCACTCAGAAATGTAGCACTGCTGGTCGGTGGCGGCATCGTTTTGTCCGGGACGACGATGAGCGTTTTATTCGACAGTTGCTCCAGCCCTAAAAAGAAAGCCGGCGCCCTGGTGACAGAAGATCAGCAAAAAGTCATTACGGAAGTCGCAGACATCATTATTCCAACCACCTCTTGTCCTGGTGCGAAAGCGGCCGGTGTCGGACCGTTTATTACTTTAATGATGAAAGACTGTTATCCTGAAAATGTACAGCAGGACTTTGTAAAAGGCCTGGAAACCTTTATCAAGGATGCCAAAAAAGAACTGGGCAAAGATTTTCTGACAGCCAGCCGCCAGGAACAGGAAAAAGCCGTGGCGAGCTTAAGAGAGAAAACCATTGCACAAAAGAAAACAGACGATAAAGACCCTAATAATACGATTAAGATCAACGTTCCCACCGCCGGTAGTTTTGTACCCACCGCAGCGGCCACCAGTGAAAAGAAAAATCATTATTTCTTTGAACTGACAAGAGACCTGACCATTATGGGTTACTTCTCTTCTGAAATCGGTGCCACACAGGCCAGAGCTTATGTAGCCGTACCCGGCCGCTATGACGGCTGTGTTGACCTGAAGCCCGGACAAAAAGCCTGGGCATAGTCAAAAGGAAACGTTACACATCATTAATCATCTTTTCCCGCGGGAATTAAACCATTATTCATGAATCTAAATACAGAAGCAAAAAAAGGCAGCACTTATGACGCCATCGTTGTCGGATCCGGCATCAGTGGAGGTTGGGCTGCTAAAGAACTCACAGAAAAAGGTTTGAAAGTATTGCAACTGGAACGTGGTCGCAATATTGAACATATTAAAGACTATACCACAGCCAATAAAGCTCCCTGGGAGTTTACCCACAGAGGCTGGCTGACAGAAGAGGAGAAAGCCTCCCACTCTGTACAGAAAAGAGACTACCCCTACTCAGAATACAATGAAAGCTTTTGGGTCAACGATGAAGAGTGTCCTTATACAGAGGTTAAACGCTTTGACTGGTTCAGAGGCTATCACGTAGGAGGACGTTCATTAATGTGGGGCCGTCAAAGCTACCGCTTAAGTGATATGAACTTCGAAGACAACTTGAAGGACGGGCATGGATGTGACTGGCCTATCCGTTATAAAGATATTGCCCCCTGGTATGATTATGCAGAGAAATTCGCAGGTATCAGCGGATCAGTCGAGAACTTTCCGGGCTTTCCCGACGGGCACTATATGCCGCCGATGGAAATGAACTGTGTAGAGAAATCCGTTAAAAAGCGCATTGACGAACATTATAAAAGAGCCAGGATTGTGACCATTGGCCGTACCGCCAATATCACCCAGGCACATAATGGCCGCAGCGCCTGTCAATATCGCAACCTCTGTAGCAGAGGATGCCCGTTTGGCGCTTACTTCAGTACACAGTCGGCAACGCTCCCGGCAGCCGTCGCTACCGGCAACCTGACACTGCGCCCCTTCTCCATTGTCAATCAGATCCTTTACGATAAAGACACCAAAAAAGCCAAAGGCGTACTGGTCATCGATGCGGAAACCAATGAAACAATGGAGTTCTATGCAAAGATCATCTTTGTCAATGCCTCTACCTTAGGCACCGCCTTTATCTTACTGAACTCCACTTCTGAAGCACATCCCGAAGGACTGGGTAACGGCAGCGGTCAGCTGGGTCACAACCTGATGGACCACCATTTCAGATGCGGCGCCTCCGGTACAGCTGAAGGCTTTGATGACAAATACTATTATGGACGCAGGGCCAATGGCATCTACGTTCCCCGTTACCGTAATATGGCTGGTGACAAAAGAGATTATGTACGCGGATTTGGTTATCAGGGTGGCGCCAGCCGCGGTACCTGGCATGACAATATCCCGGAAATGGCCATCGGCGGTGACTTCAAGGATAAAATGAGCGTACCCGGAAAATGGAGCATGGGACTCGGCGGATTCGGAGAAATGCTCCCTTATTATGAAAACAAGGTCTCTATTGATAAAAGCAAGAAAGACAAATGGGGACAGCCTGTACTGGCTATTGACTGCGAGTACAAAGAGAATGAGAAAAAAATGCGCGTAGATATGATCAACGATGCCGCCGAAATGCTGGAAGCAGCAGGTATCAAAGATGTCCATACCTATGATAACGGTTGTGATCCCGGGATGGCGATCCATGAAATGGGTACCGCCAGAATGGGCAGAGATCCGAAAACCTCTGTGCTGAACGGGTTCAACCAGATGCATGAAGTGAAAAACGTCTTTGTCACAGATGGTTCCTGTATGCCTTCCACGGCTTGTCAGAACCCGTCGCTCACCTATATGGCACTTACCGCCAGGGCATGTGACTACGCCGTTAAGGAGCTGAAAAAACAGAATATATAATTGTAGCATTCCATAAATTAGATTAAACACCCAGGCGGGTATGGCAACATACCCGCTTTCAAATTAGCGTATATTTTGAGTGAAAAACTAAGAATGGGCATGATCGGAGGCGGTCAGGGAGCCTTTATCGGTGCCATTCACAGAAAAGCTGCGGCCATGGACGGGCTTATAGAATTAAGCTGTGGCGCTTTCAGCACATCTGCAGATAAATCACTGGCCTCCGGGCGTGAGCTCGGGCTTCCCGAAAACAGGATCTATCCTGATTTTAAGACAATGATCGAACGGGAAAAACAACTCCCCGCGTCTGAGCGAATCCATTTTGTCTCTATTGTCACCCCTAATTTTGCCCACTTTGAGCCGGCCATGCTGGCCCTGGAAAACGGATTTCATGTCGTCATTGAAAAGCCAATGACCTTTACCCTGGAGGAAGCAAAGCAGCTTGCCCGCAAAGTAAAGGAGACAGGGCTTTTATTATGTCTGACGCATACCTACGCAGGTTATCCCATGGTCAAACAGGCCCGGTATATGGTCGCAAGAGGAGATTTTGGCAAGATCCGCAAGATTTACGTAGCCTACCCCCAGGGCTGGCTAAGCGAACTTTCTGAGAAAGAAGGCAATGCGCAGGCCGCCTGGCGTACCGACCCTTCTAAAAGCGGTAAAGCCGGAGCCATGGGCGATATTGGCACCCATGCTGCCCATCTGGCAGAATATATCTCCGGTCAGAAGATAGAAAAACTTTCAGCGGATATTCAGACCATTGTCCCCGGCAGACTGCTCGATGATGACGGGGCAGCACTGCTTAGGTTTGACGGGGGAGCCAGCGGGGTACTGGTCGCTACACAGGTGGCAGCGGGAGAAGAAAATGCCTTGCATATCAGCGTGTATGGAGAGAAAGGCGGGCTCAGCTGGCATCAGATGGAACCGAACTCTCTGGAAATCAAGTGGCAGGACAAGCCCAATGAAATCTACAGAGCCGGTCAGGGCTATCTTTCAGAAGTGGCATTACATAATTGCCGCACGCCGGCAGGTCATCCCGAAGGCTACATTGAGGCCTTTGCCAACCTCTACCGGAACTTTGCCCTAAGCCTCCAGGCCCATCTGCAAGGTCAGAAAACGGATCCGGCGCTCATTGAGTTCCCTGACGTACAGGACGGCGTAAGGGGAATGGCCTTCATAGATAATATTATTGCTTCGGGTAAATCGGAGCAAAAATGGACAACTTTTACGATTTAAAATTAAATACAACATGCAGACAATTAAAGGACCCGGTATCTTTCTAGCCCAGTTCATCGGTAATGAGGCGCCCTTTAACAGCCTGGATGCCATTTGTGCCTGGGCGGCCGGACTCGGCTACAAAGCGATACAGTTACCCACCACGGATGACCGGTTTATCGACCTGCATAAGGCTGCAGAGAGCAAGACTTATGCTGATGAGATCAACGGTATTGTCCGCAGTCACGGCCTGGAAATATCGGAGCTCTCTACGCATATACAGGGCCAGCTAGTCGCGGTACATCCCGTCTATGATGACCTGTTTGACGGATTCGCCCCGGCCGCTTACCGCAAAAACCCGAAGGAAAGAACCAAATGGGCCATTCAGCAATTACATGACGCCGCAAAAGCCTCCTATAATCTTGGCTTAAACGCGCATGCCACTTTCAGCGGCGCTTTACTCTGGCCGCTGGTCTACCCCTGGCCACAACGGCCGGCGGGTATTGTCGAAGAAGGATTCAGGGAATTAGCTGCCCGCTGGCTGCCGATCCTGGACAGTTTCGATAAAGCCGGTGTAGACCTTTGCTATGAAACACATCCCGGAGAGGATCTGCATGACGGTGTTACCTATGAGATGTTCCTGGAAAAGGTTAATAATCATCCCAGGGCGTGCCTCTTATATGATCCCTCACATTATATCCTCCAGGGGTTAAAATATTTAGATTTTATTGATATCTACCATGAACGTATCAAGATGTTCCATGTAAAAGATGCTGAATTTAACCCGACAGGCAAGCAGGGCGTGTACGGCGGCTACCAGAACTGGGTAGACCGTGCCGGCCGGTTCCGCTCCCTGGGTGACGGCCAGGTGGATTTCAAAAGCATATTCAGCAAACTCTCTCAGTATGACTTTAAAGGCTGGGCGGTACTGGAATGGGAATGTGCCCTTAAAGACGCCCAGGTCGGGGCTGCTGAAGGGGCTGTGTTCATCAAAGATCATATTATCCCTGTGACCGATAAAGTTTTCGATGACTTTGCCTCCGCTGGCACAGACGCCAGTTTCAACAAGTCTTTTTTAGGTCTATCTTAACCATATCCTTTCATCTTAAATCTGATATACGTTATGAACAACAAAGACGACAAAAGTACTCAGCAGAAAAATGCTGACTCCCGTCGAAAATTTATTAAAAATGCCGCCGCCATCGGTGCCGGTGTATGGATCGTGCCCCGCCACGTTTTGGGCGGCAAAGGCTTTATCGCGCCCAGTGATAAGCTGCGCGTAGCCGGCGTAGGCGCGGGCGGTAAAGGCCAGTCTGACATTGCCATGTTTGCCAAAAGCGGCAAAGCGGACATTGCATTCCTGTGTGATGTAGATGACCGCCGTGCAGCCAACAGTGTCAAGGCGTTCCCCAAAGCCAAGTACTATAAGGACTGGCGTGTCATGTTCGAAAAAGAACTTAATAACTTTGATGCGGTATCCGTATCTACACCGGATCATAATCACGCTATCATTGCCATGGGCGCCATGCAGAGAGGCAAGCATGTATATGTACAAAAACCCCTCACACATGACATCTTCGAGGCACGCGCGCTGACAGAAGCGGCAAAAAAATACAAAGTCGTTACGCAGATGGGGAATCAGGGATCTTCCAATGACGGAACCCGCCTGCTCAGCGAATGGTATGATGCCGACCTGATCGGTGACGTACATACGGTGTATGTATGGACAGACCGTCCGGTATGGCCACAGGGTATTCCCTGGCCTTCAGCATCAGCATCGGTACCTAAGGAACTTGACTGGGACCTCTGGTTAGGGACTGCCCCTCAGGCAGATTACGTAGACAAACTGGTTCCCTTTAACTGGAGAGGCTGGTGGGACTACGGTACAGGCGCCTTAGGCGACATGGGTTGTCACCTGGTGGAAGCCGCTTTCCGCGTACTGAACATCAGATATGCGACTGAAGTGCAGGCAAGCGTCGGATCCGTATATGTAGATGAATTCAAGAGAGGTTATTTCCCTAAGAGCTGCCCTCCTTCCAGTCATGTGACACTGAAGTTCCCTAAAACCGACAAAACCAAAGGGGACGTCGAGCTCCACTGGATGGATGGCGGGATACAGCCGACACGTCCGGAAGAATTAGGTGCCAATGAGCCTTTCGGTGATGGTGGTAACGGTACGCTCTTTATCGGTACAAAAGGAAAAATGCTGGCAGATACTTATAGTGAGAATGCCCGTTTATTGCCTTTAAGCCGCAATAAGGACTTAAAGAGCATGAATATCCCTCAAAAATACGCACGTGTACCGGACGGCGCCAATGGCCACTACAGACAATGGGTAGAGGCTGCCATTGCCGGCTATGGCAAAAAAGAAGTCAGTTCTCCCTTTGAAATGGCCGGACCGTTGACAGAAGCGCTGCTGATGGCCAACCTGGCCATCCGCGGATTCGATGTACAGCGCAACGTTGGCGGCAAAACCACTTACCCGGGCCGTTATGTAAAACTTCTTTGGGATAACGCGCAAGGCAAAATCACCAACTTTGACGAAGTCAACGCCTTTGTTAAACGTGATTACAGGTCTGGCTGGAAATTAGGTATGTAAACTTCGTGATGATTTTTACGAGTCACTTCGACATGTCTATGTCAAATAAAAGAAGTTTAATATTTAATATTTTCAATAAATATCAATAATTTAGCAGGGGGCCATGAGCCCCCTCGCTTATTCATTAGCCAAAAAATTTTTTACATGAAATCATCGATCAGGTTTAAGCTTTCCTTTATGATGTTTCTGGAGTTCTTCGTCTGGGGCGGCTGGTTTGTGACACTGGCCACTTACCTCACCTCCAACCTCCAGGCATCAGACGCTCAGATATCCTCCGCTTTCTCTACACAATGTTTTGGTGCGATCATCGCGCCTTTTATCATCGGACTCATCGCAGACCGTTACTTTAACGCAGAAAAGATCCTTGGGATATTACATATAGCCGGAGCCATACTGATGTTCCAGATGTTCCGGGCAACCGACTTTTCAGGTTTTTATCCCTATGTATTCGTGTATATGATTTTATATATGCCTACCCTGGCGCTGGTGAACTCTGTTTCTTTTAACCAGATGACCAACCCGGAAAAGGATTTTGGCAATATCCGTGTATGGGGTACACTCGGCTGGATCGTTGCGGGCCTGCTGATCAGCTACGCCTTTCACTGGGACAACGAAGCTTCTCTCAAAGAAGGGCTGATGAAAAATACCTTTCTAATGACAGCCATCGCTTCGCTGGCATTAGGCCTGTTTAGTTTTGCGCTGCCCAAAACACCGCCTAAAGCAAAAAAAGGAGAAAAAGTCAGTGTGCGCGAGGTATTGGGACTCGATGCCCTTAAATTATTAAAGGATCGCAACTATCTGATCTTTTTTGTCTCCTCCGTACTGATTTGTGTGCCGCTGGCATTTTATTATCAATATGCCAACCCGTTCCTTTCTGATATCGGGCTGGCCAATCCAACCGGAAAAATGACCTTTGGCCAGATGTCAGAAGTCTTGTTTATGTTACTGCTTCCGGTGTTCTTTACCCGTTTCGGCCTGAAAAAGACGCTGGTACTGGCCATGGCAGCCTGGGTCGTCCGTTACCTTTGTTTTGCCTATGGTAATGCAGGAGAACTCTCCTTTATGCTGATCATCGGTATTGTACTGCACGGGGCCTGTTACGATTTCTTCTTTGTGACCGGTCAGATCTATACGGATAATAAGGCAGGAGAAAAACACAAAAGCGCAGCGCAGGGCCTCATTACCCTGGCCACTTATGGGGTGGGTATGCTGGTCGGATTCTATATCGCCGGTATGATCTCTGAAATGTATAAAGCCCAGGGCGGTGAGGTATGGAAACATATCTGGACCTTCCCGGCCATCATCGCATTTGTGGTCATGGCGCTATTCGCTATTTTCTTCAAGCCAGAAAAAAAGGTAGCCATCGATCAAGGAGCTTAACCTCACCCTCTCTCAAATTTAGACACATCAAATTCACCATTATGCAAGATAGAAGAACCGCTTTAAAGAACATCGTTACCGGTACCGCAGCCATGGGCGCCGCAGCGATACTGCCCGGCCTGGTTAACGGAGCCGGCGCGTCAACTTCAACCCAAATGAACCAACAAGATTCCACCGCTCTGAAAGGAAACATCAACCATTCTGTATGTGCCTGGTGTTATGCCGACTCCAGCACACTGGATCAGCTTTGCCAGTTTGCCAAAAAGATCGGTATTAAAGGCATTGATCTGATGGGCCCCAAAGAGTGGCCTACGCTCAAAAAATATGGGTTAGATTCCCCCATGTGTAACGGTGCTGAAATTAATCTTACCGACGGATTTAATGATACAAAATATCATGACACACTGATCAAAAATTATACGGAAATGATTCCCAAAGTTGCGGCAGCAGGGTACAAGAACCTGATCTGTTTTAGCGGCAGCAGAAGGGGCATGGATGATGAAACAGGCTGGCAAAACTGTGTGGACGGATTGTCTAAAATACTTCCGCTGGCTGAACAGCACGGCGTTGTACTGGTAATGGAGTTACTCAACTCTAAAATAAACCATAAGGACTATCAGTGTGACCGTACCAGCTGGGGCGCCGAACTCTGTAAAAGGCTGGGCAGCGAACACTTTAAACTTCTATATGACATCTATCACATGCAAATAGATGAGGGAGATGTTATTAACACCATTAATACCCATCATCAGTACATCGCTCATTATCATACAGCAGGAGTTCCCGGCCGTCATGAGATCGACGACACGCAGGAACTCTATTATCCGGCCATTATGCGCGCCATTGTGGCTACAGGGTACAAAGGATATGTGGCGCAGGAGTTCACACCTAAGAATCCGGACAAATTGGCCTCACTGCAAAAGGCCATTCAAATATGTGATGTTTAATATGGATCGATAATCACAAAAGAGCAACACATCAATTCGCTCCTATCTGTTCATCTGCAAAATTAAAAACATGACAACAAGAAGAAGTTTTTTAAAACAAGCCGGCATCGTTACCGCCGGCGCCTGGCTGATGCCTTCACTGGCATGTAAATCTGCCGGGCCAAAAGGTGATGTAGGGATCCAGTTATATACGGTCCGTGATATCCTGCCCAAAGACCAGAAAGGGGTTTTGGCACAGGTCGCTAAAGCGGGCTATACCAGCGTTGAGCCCTTTGGCTTTTCCAAAGACAACGGTTATTTTGGAATGTCTACCAAGGATCTGAAAAAGGTACTGGACGACAATGGCCTTAAAGCTCCCAGCGGACACTATGATGTCAATAGTTATTTTACGGGTGGCGCCACAGAAGATCTATATGCCTGTATCAAAGCCTGTCAGGATCTGAATAGTGAATTTCTGACCATTCCAAGCTTATCTGACGAAGCCAAAAAAGACCCTGAGACCTGTAAGCATACCGCCCAGACCATGACCAAAGTTGCAGAGATCTGTAAAAAAGAAGGGCTGAAGCTGGCTTACCATAATCATAATACAGAGTTTACACCATTTGGAGATACCTATGGATACGAGATCTTCCTGAAAGAATCTGACCCCGAACTGGTTTTCTTTGAAATGGACCTGTACTGGCTGGTCAGAGCCGGTAAAAAACCGGATGACCTGTTTAAGGAATTCCCCGGCCGTTTCCCTATGTGGCACGTAAAAGATATGAGCAAAACCAACCCCGAAGAAAACACCGAGATTGGCAACGGCGATATCAACTTTGTAGATATTTTCGCACACTCAAAAGAGTCCGGCATGAAGCACTTCTTTGTCGAGCAGGAAAATAACTATAAACCTGATTACATCGGTTCCATTACGGCCAGCAATAAATATATCAGAGAAAAACTGTTGCCCGAGCTGCCAAAATAGAGATCCGCCATATAAACGTGCCGCCCATCTCCGGCACATTAAAAAATCCATACTCCTTTCAATTTTCATTGTCAAGGAGTATGGATTTTTTATTTATAAAGAAGAACCTGCGCTTAAGCCGGATACCAGGTTATTTTCCCTGGGCCGCTTCCATGATCACTTTAGCTACAGCCTCCGGCTGAGAGATAAAGATTACGTGGTTCCCCTTGATCTCTGTCACTTTTGCGCCGGCGCGTGCATACATCTTCCGCTCCGTTACAGGGCTGATGGCCTTATCTTCAGTAGCGACAATACCATAGGAAGGTTTTGTCTTCCAGGCAATATTATCTGCCGTCGCCTCAAAACACTTGCCTGCGATGGGCGCCTGAGACCTGCACATAAAATCACTTTGCTCCTGACTTAGGTCATGCGCAAAACCGCTATGGAATTTGGCCGGCTCAAAATAAACCAGTCCGTACTTATCAGGGGTAGTAAAACCCGCATCACCGGTTAACGGCACTTCACTTTCCAGGCTGCCTGCGGATTCCCCCTTATCCGGTGCGAACGCAGCCACATAGACTAAAGAGGCTACATTCGGGTGTACGCCTGCCTCTGTGATCACCACGCCGCCCCAGGAATGCCCTACAAGAACAGCAGGACCGTCCAGTTGATCCAACACACTGTTGGTCGCATTGACATCATCCTGTAAAGAAGTAAGCGGATTCTGAACGATACTGACATGGTAATGGTGTTTAGTCAGAATATCATAGACGGCTTCCCACCCGGAACCATCTGCGAAAGCCCCATGGACGAGCACGATGTTTTTAACAGGTGGTTTTGTAATGGTCTCCTGCGCATGCGCGGTGGCCAGCTGGAAAAAGAACACGGTGGCCAGTATCATAAAGACCGCCTTCAGTGACTGTTGTAAAATAACTTTGTTCATGATTTTTAATTTTAAAGTGATGACCGGATTAAAACCCGGGCCCTGGGTTACTTCCGTGATTATTTGTTACAAAGCGAAATTACCTGCCGCTGCTTTTTGGAAGAAGAGATAAAGCTTCCAGCCGGTCAAATAATGGCCCCAACCGGCCATTGCCGGAGATGAAAATTCCGCCAGACGGTAAATATTTGTCTATCTTATGGATTATCCCACTTACGGATCCCTTGACAAGTTATTCCATCTCAAAAGCCGCCGTGGCAGAAAAGATACTGTATCAGGTGGACGAACATAGACCTTCTGCCGGCTCTGTTGCGATTAAGGCCCTTAGATAAAAAAACAGACAGAACCAGAAGACAGCAAAGCCGTCCGGGCTAATTTTTTCCCCGTTTTTTCTATCAGCAAGTTCGCGTCCAGCATACCGGTAAAATATCATTTAACGTATGCACTTTGCCCTTAATCCATTTTGAGCCGTACTTTTGTTACTTCTGTTACCATAGCATATTCAACAATGGGCAATCAAATAGAATGGAAAGTTCGCGGCATGACCTGTACCAACTGCGCCATGTCCGTTGATAGACAACTTAAATCATTAGGCCTCCAGGGTGTAGAAGTAGATTTTATGCAGTCCCTGGTTCGTTTTCAGCATACAGACAAAGACAGCATTCCTTTACAGAAGATCCAGGACGGCATACAGGGGCTGGGCTTTAAAGTAGAACAGGAGTTATCCGGTGGCGGGAAACAGTCTTCTGACCTCTCAGAGCAGATACTGGGTACACCTTTGAAACGATTTATCGTCTGCCTGATCTTTACTGTCCCCTTGTGGTTACATATGGTGCTGTCAGCACACCTGTTGCATCAGCCCACGATCCAGCTGACACTCTCCTTTATCGTACTGCTTATCGGCCTGGCTTATTTAGGACGCAGTGCCTGGCACAGCCTTAAAAGCAGCGTTGCCAATATGAACGTCCTGGTCATACTGGGCGCCCTGGCCGCCTTTGGTTATAGCCTGTACGGCACCCTTTCCGGTCAGCCGGAACGTTTTCTTTTCTATGAGACCAGCGCCACCATTATCACCCTTGTATTTATGGGTAACTGGCTGGAATCCAGAACCGTAGCCAAAACACAGGCCTCCATTAAAAGTCTGATGCTCCGGCAGAAAATCCAGGCCAATATGTTAACCTATGCTGCGGATGGAACAGAAATGACCTTCCAGGTGGCCAGTGAGGACTTAAAGGTCGGAGATCTGATCCTGATTAAATCTGGCGAACTGGTTCCCATGGATGCCAAAATCCTGTCCGGGGAGGTAGAGGTCGATGAATCCATACTTACCGGTGAGCCTATGCCCGTCCATAAGACCAAGGGGGAAATCCTGATTGGCAATAGTCAGATCGTTTCAGGCAATGTCAAAGCGTATATTGCCGCCACTGGCAAGGATACCGTATTGCAACATATGCTTCGTCTGGTAGAAAAAGCGCAGCAGCAAAAAGCGCCCATGCAGCTGCTTGCCGATAAGATCAGTGCCATCTTTGTTCCTGCCGTTTTAGCATTGGCGGTACTGGGATTTTTGCTCAATTATTTTTTAGGCGGCGCTGGGTTTACCGCCTCGCTGATGCGGGCTATCGCCATGCTGGTCATCGCCTGTCCCTGCGCCATGGGGCTGGCCACGCCGGCCGGAATTGCCGTCGGGCTGGGCAGAGCCACTAAACAGGGCATCCTCTTTAAAAACGCGCACGCGCTGGAAAGCTTCCAGCAGATCAAAAACATCGTCTTTGATAAAACCGGGACGCTCACCACGGGTAAACTGCAGATCTCAGACTTTCAGCATATAGAGGCAATAGATGACCAACAGTTCAAGGCTATTTTATTTAACCTGGAAAAATACTCGGGCCATCCGCTGGCAGCAGCGGTAATGCAGGCCTGGAAACCGCTGTCCACTGCCAGTACTGCAACAGTAGCATTTGCCAAAGTAGAAGAAATCAAAGGAGAGGGCATGAAAGGCATCACCAAAGACGGCGAAATATACCTGGCAGTATCCGCCCGTAAAGCGGCGGCGATCCTGGAACAAACCGGTACAGTGCAGGACCTCGCCATTGAACCCCATCACCACCTCTACCTTCTCCGGGGAAGCAAAATCCTGGGCTGGGTCAGCTTTAAAGATAGCATCCGCCCGGAAGCGCCCGCCACGCTGAGAACCCTTAAAGACGCAGGCTTCACCACTTATCTTATCAGCGGAGACAGTGCCGTTAACTGTCAGCAGGTCGCCGCACAATTAGGCATCGATCATATATATAGCGAACAAACCCCGCATGAGAAGCAAGCCGCCATCCGCAAAATCAAGGAGGCCGGCCCCGTTGTCATGATTGGCGACGGAATCAATGACAGTCCCGCACTGGCTGAAGCCACCGTAGGTGTTTCGCTGAGCAGTGCCACACAGATTGCCATGCAGACGGCAGACGTCCTGCTGATCCGTGACGGTATCGGTAAACTGCCATTAGCCCTGGGCCTGGGTAAGCATACCTACCGCACGATCCGGCAAAACCTGCTCTGGGCTTTTGCCTATAATGTATTGGCCTTACCGGTTGCCGGACTGGGGCTGTTAAGCCCATCGTTCGCAGCCCTGGCCATGGGCCTCAGTGATATCGTGCTGGGATTTAATTCTATCCGGCTCAGCTGGAAAAAAGTAATATAGCCGGCAGATCAAAGCCTCAATTACCAGGTCAGCTGTCCGTATTTTAAGCAAACGTTTGTGTTTGGCAAATAGCGGCATAGCTCCCAAACATTTCTTATTTTCATGGGTCATACATAATAACGGATTAAATTTAAAATGCGCCCGGAAGGTAATTATAACCCGAAAAAGCGCATGAAACCTATTTAACTATTACGGACAACGATGAATCAAAAGAAGCACTTTCTGAGGCTGTTGCTGGGCCTTTCCCTGTTTTTTGCGGGAGCCGGCAGAGGCCAGGCCCAAACAAGCAAAGCCAAACACAGTTTTGAAATCAAAGACGGCGCGTTCCATTATGACGGCAAACCAGTCCAGATCCACTCCGGTGAAATGCATTTTGCCAGGGTGCCGCATCAGTACTGGCATCAGCGCCTCAAGATGATGAAGGCCATGGGCCTCAACACGGTGACAACCTATGTATTCTGGAACTTCCAGGAAACGGCTCCCGGCGTATGGAACTTTAAAGGGGATCATGACCTGGCCGGTTTTGTAAAAGCAGCCGCAGAAGAAGGCATGATGGTCATCCTGCGCCCCGGCCCCTATGCCTGTGCAGAGTGGGAGTTTGGCGGCTTTCCCTGGTGGCTGCAAAAAACACCGGGCATGGTTGTGCGTACCGACAATAAGCCTTTCCTTGATTCCTGCAAACTATATTTCACAAAACTGTCGGAGCAGGTCCGTGACCTGCAGATCTCCCATGGCGGTCCCATTATTATGGTCCAGGCAGAAAATGAGTTTGGGTCATATGTAGCCCAGCGTAAGGACATCCCCTTAGAACAACACAAGGCATATTCAGCCGCTGTAAAAAAGATCCTGACGGACGCAGGTTTCGATGTACCGCTTTTCACCTCCGATGGCAGCTGGTTATTTAAAGGCGGTACGATTGAGGGGGCCCTGCCTACTGCTAACGGAGAAGGGAATGTCAAAAACCTGAAAAAGGTCGTCAATGAGTACCACGGCGGCAAAGGGCCTTACATGGTCGCAGAGTTCTATCCTGGCTGGCTGGACCACTGGGCAGAACCTTTCCCTAAGGTCTCAACAGAATCTGTGGTCAAACAAACGGAAACCTACCTGAAGGACACAGTATCCTTTAACTATTATATGGTGCATGGCGGCACAAACTTCGGATTTACCGCAGGGGCCAATTATGACGGCAACCACGATATCCAGCCCGACCTGACCTCCTACGATTATGACGCACCGATCAGTGAAGCCGGCTGGGCCACCCCAAAATACAAAGCCATCCGCGCCCTGATGCAAAAATATGTGCATTATCCTGTCCCTGAGGTGCCGGCACAGATCCCGGTTATTGAAATCCCGCCAGTCAAACTGAGCCAGTCTGCCGACCTGTTTGACCTGATGGGGCAAATGGAACCTGTCGAAAATGATACGCCGATGACCTTTGAAGATCTGAATCAGGGCTATGGTTATGTTGTTTACCAGAAGAAGTTTGTACAGCCGATCCAGGGTAAATTAAAAGTAGACGGCCTCAGAGACTACGCGATGGTCTATGTCAACGGTAAACCGGTAGGAGAACTCAACCGCTACTTTAAAAACTATGAAATGGATATTGACATCCCATTTAATTCGACACTGACGCTGGTGGTGGAAAATATGGGGCGTATCAATTATGGCGCAGAGATCATACATAACCTGAAAGGTATCATCAGCCCGGTTACCATCGGCGATATGGAGATCACCGGTAACTGGCAGATGTATAAACTGCCGATGAACAGTTTCCCAAAGATCGGTTCCGCCGAGAGCCAGGTCACCGGCAAGCCCGCCCTTTATCAGGGCTCATTTGACCTTAACCAGACAGGCGATACTTTCCTGGATATGCAGGACTGGGGCAAAGGTATTGTTTTTGTCAACGGACACAACCTGGGCCGTTATTGGAAAGTAGGGCCCCAACAGACGCTTTACCTGCCTGGCTGCTGGCTGAAAAAAGGCAGCAATACGGTCCAGATCTTTGAACAGCAAAACGATAAAGTGCACACAGAGCTCAAAGGTGTTAAAACCCCCGTTTTAGAATCATTGAACCTGCCTGCAAAAAAGGATGCCTAAAAAAACTTAACAGAGAAGTCACCCGCAAGAACCCGGAAGCTGAAACGCATAGCTTCCGGGTTTTTTATGCTGATTTTCAGCGATTAATAACCAACATGCCGCTAACATAAGGTACTGTGGAAAAAAAGCCTAAATTTGGCTTATGCCACTTAAATTCATAAGAAGGTTTACCAGAAGTATTCTACTGATCCCTACGATTTTAGTAGCATTTCTTTTTGTACTTGCCTGCCTGGCCTCGGAGCTCAATCCGGTCCGGTGGTGGTTTGTCGGAGCGCTTAGTCTGCTCATCCCCTATCTGGTGATTATACTGGTCTTTGCTTTTATATTCTGGCTTATCACCAAACCCAAAGCCTCCTTAATCCCTTTACTGGCCCTGTTAATCGGGTGGCGGCAAATCAAGGTTGTCTTCTCCTATCATATCTTCAGCAGCTTTGAAGTTGAAAACAAAGCGCCGGCAACCATACGGCTGGTCAGCTGGAACGTCGCTTCGATGTATGGCATCAGTCAACAGAGCGCCAATAAAAAATATGACCGCAAAGAAATCGCGGCCACCATACAGGGGCTGACCCCGGATATCATCTGTTTACAGGAATTCAACCACAGCGAGACACAGGGGCAGCAGGCCGATAATATCGGCCTTTTTTCAGAGGCCTACCCCTATCACTATTTCTCTAAAGATGTCAATAAAAGAAACGGATACTACCAGTCCGGCAGTATCATTTTTTCTAAATACCCGATCATCAGGGCCCAGAAGATCCGGTATCCCAGGGGCATTTCCGAGAGTTTTATCTATGCTGACATCCTCCATGGCATGGATACGCTGAGAATCTTCAATGTCCACCTTCAATCCTACAAATTTTCCCCTCAGGATTATCAGGACATAAAATCTATAAAACAGCAATCCGACTCAACACTGCAGGCCTCTTATAGTATCCTGAAAAAAATGCAGCTCGCTTATTCCCGAAGAGCCGTGCAGGCAGGCATGATCCGCAAAGCAGCAGATACCACAAGCCTGCCCAGTATTATCTGTGGTGATTTTAATGATGTGCCGGCTTCTTATGCGTATGTCAAGATCCGTGGGCGCCATCGTTATGATGCTTTTTTAAAAAAAAGCTGGGGTATTGGCCGCACCTATGATGCCATTGCACCCACCCTCAGGATCGACTATATTTTACCGGATGACCGTTTCAAAGTACAACAGTTTGACCTGGTCGATGAAAACCTGAGTGACCATATGCTGCTTGTATCTGATCTGTCTTTGGAACCGCCGGTAAAGCGCGCTGTTGCAAAGGATAAGAAAAGGCCTTAGGCCTCAAAAGTTATATGGCAAAACCTCTTGCACAAGTAGTCAATCCTAACAAAATAAAATTTACCTTCGCAGATATACAACCCCGTCAGCCTGTGGCTGGCCATCCTTGTATAGAAAATAGACCCTTCATGGAAGCATTACAGATATATAATTCGCTGACGCGTCAAAAAGAAGTATTTAAATCGATCACGCCCGGTTATGTGGGCATGTATGTCTGTGGTCCCACCGTGAGTGGAGAATCACACCTGGGGCATGCCCGCCCGTATATCACCTTTGATGTCGTTAACCGCTACCTTCGCCACCTTGGCTACAAGGTAAGGTATGTGCGCAATATTACGGATGCAGGCCATTTTGAGGAAGAAGGCCGTGCAGCGGAAGATAAGATAGCCAGCAAAGCATTCCTGGAAAAGCTTGAACCCATGGAACTGGTCAAAAAATACACCGACCTGTTCCACTGGGGTATGAAAGAGTTCAATACCCTTTCGCCCAGCATTGAGCCCACGGCCACCGGACATATTGTAGAACAGATAGAAATGATCAAAAAGATCATGGCCGACGGTTACGCCTATGAAGTAGACGGCTCCGTTTATTTTGACGTAGAAAAGTATAACCGGGATTTTTCAAAAAGAGACCTGCCTTATGGCATCCTGAGTGGCCGCGTGCTGGAAGATATGCAGGAGAGTAACCGCGAACTTGAAAACCAGGATGAAAAAAGAAATAAGGTCGATTTTGCCCTCTGGAAAAAAGCGCCTCCAAAGCATATTATGCGGTGGATGAGCCCGTGGGGCGAGGGTTTCCCTGGCTGGCATATTGAATGCTCTGCCATGAGTACAAAATACCTGGGCGCCGAGTTTGATATCCATGGGGGTGGCATGGACCTGCAGTTCCCCCACCATGAATGTGAGATCGCGCAAAGTGCTGTATGCAATGATAAGATACCGGCCCGTTACTGGATGCATAATAATATGATCACCATTAACGGCCGTAAAATGGGCAAGAGCTATAATAATATTATCAAGTTCACTGAGCTGTTCAGCGGGAACCACCCGATGCTGGAACAGGCCTATCATCCGATGGTTATCCGCTTCTTTATCCTGCAGACGCATTACCGCTCTACGCTGGACTTCAGTAATGACGCCCTGAAAGCCGCAGAAAAGGGGCTGCGCCGCCTGATGGAGGCCTTTGAGACGCTGCAGCAGATGGCTATAGAAAGTCCGGCCGTAGCTGCCGATGAGGCGCTCGATAAGAAAGTCACGGAACTGATCTCGCAGCTGGATGTTTTCATGAACGATGATTTTGGTACAGCCAAGGCGCTCGCGAATCTATTTGAACTGGTCCCGGTAATCAATGGTATTAAAGATGGACATATCAAGGCAAATGCGATCAGCAAGGCCACAATGGACTTCTTTAAAAAACAGATGCAGGTCTATGTGGAAGAGATCTTCGGGTTGAAGAAAGTCTCTGAACATGCAGGCGAACAGCTCAATGGTGTGATCCAGGTCTTAATAGACATGCGCAAAGAAGCCAAGGCCAAAAAAGACTTCGTAACCAGTGACCGTATCCGCAATGAACTGGCCGCCCTGGGCATCTTACTCAAAGATGAGAAAGGCGGCAATGTCACCTATCAATTTGAATAACATTGAATACAGCCATGTCTAGACCGGTCGATATCAATAACACTGAAACCTATGAGTGGGCCTCCGGCTGTCGGGCATGGGTGCTGAATAATAGTGCAGCTGCCACCATCAAAGAAGAACGCATGGAACCTGGCACCAGAGAACAGCTACATCTGCATAAACAACTCGAGCAATTCTTCTATATACTGGAAGGTCAGGCAGTGATCTATCTGGAGGGAACGCGCCACCAGCTGGATGGCGGTCAGGGGCTGCAAATCCCCGCTTTGCAGACACATTATATCGCCAACGAGTCTGAAACGCCTGTACGTTTTCTGGTGATTTCTGCGCCAGGGTCTGACAAAAGTCGTCCGGACAGGGAAAACATCCCTTCATAACCCGTCTAACCCGCTAAGGCGGTCGCTAGTATTTATTGACATCCTTGTCGAAAATAAAAACCCGGGACTGAAGTTTCAGCCCCGGGTTTTTATTTTCGTCTATTGTTATTTTCTACTAGAAGAAAGTAGAACGGTTATCTTCGATAGTTGCAGATTGCTGTAAAGCACTCAGCATTCTGTTTTGAATCTGCTGGAACCAGGTTTGTTTCATCCTGTTTTTAACCGCATCAGGGCCTTCCAGTGAAGATTTAGCAGAGACATTTAAAGGTTTGATCGCAAATACACCCATGGTACCCGCAAAAGGCTTGCTCGCTTTGTTGAGCAGATCTTTATTAAAGGCTGCACCGACCAGGGCCGGCTCATTGCCCAGATTAGGAACAAATGAAGCTTCATAGGTCAGGCTGTCCAGCGTCTGTACTTCAACACCGGCAGATTTAGCATAATCTTCCAGGGAGGCTCCCTTGAATTTGCTGTCGATGATCATTTTCGCCTTTTTCTTATTTTTCAGCATCTGTTCCAGATAAGGACGAACAGTCGCCGCAGTGGGCAGACCCGGCTTGGCAATATTGGTAATAGCGGCCACAACAAAGTTGTCTCCGATCTCTATTGGCTGCGACACTTCGCCCACCTTATGCTCATAGATCCATTTAACCATATCCCTGCTTTCACCCAGATTACCAATCTGGTAATCATTTTCCTTAATGCCTTGTGCCGGTAAAACTGCTTTATTTTCTTTCTTGGCATTTTCTTCCAGCGCTTTAAAGGTCTGGCTGGAAGCAACAAAAGTAGCGGCAACATTGCTGACAGAATCGATAGTCTGCTGGCTTGGAACGATCTGGCGACCGACGCTGGCAAATTTATACCCTTCCGTTGATCCTTTCTGGCCAAGAATTTCTACGTAATGATAACCTACGGCCGTCTGAACGGTCTTGGTTTGTCCGGTGTGACCTGTAAAGGCAAAATCGTTAAACTGAGGGAACATCTGACCTGATCCGAAATAATCGATCACCCCGCCCTTCTGGGCAGAGCCGCCATCATCGGAATATTTTAAAGCGACAGAATCGAAACTGGCTCCCGCCTTGATTTCTGCAATGGCACTGTCCAGTCTTTTTACAGCGGCAGAATCATCTCTGACCTGATACAGCTGCCCGGACTGAGGATCCTGCTGATGTGTGGCCACCAGAATATGTCTTACCTTGGCAGAATCAGCCATCGTGGTCTTAGCCACCATTTTAGTAATCACATAGTTTCCGTTAGAAATATAAGGCGCGCAAACTGAATCAACAGGCGTTGCGATCACCACATCTTTATTAGGGAACTGCATTGCATTTGAGCTGACAAATCCGTCATACATCTTATTGGAGCCATCTTTAGAAGCAACAAATGCTTCATTATCCTTAGCGGCTGCAAAATCCTTTTCCAGGCCCTTTAAGGTGTTTTTGATCTCGGCTGAATCAGCAGCACTTGCCTTGGCACTAAAAGTCACGTAGCTGACATTGCGCGTTTCTTCCTTTTGCTCAAATAATTTTTTATGATCCTGCACATAAGTGTTGATATCGGCATCACTGACGCTAACAGCACTGTCACTAATGGTCGTATAAGGAACCGCAACATACTGCACCTGGGCAATCGCATTATCATCAGCCATTGTTTTATTCAGCAGCCAGCCTGGCACATAAGCAGCTCCAAATACCATGGATTGGTACTTGGCCATCATGATCTGCTCCTGCTCCTGGTCCAAAAACTGGTTGACCATTTGTTTTTGCTGGGAGTTAGTCGATCTTTTCAGCTGAGCCAGTGCATTTCTGGCCGCGTTTACGTCATATTGTCCTGTTTCGGGATTCACGAAGTTCTGCAGAAACTGCGGCGGATTTGCGCCGAACAAGGCCAGATCCAGGTCCTTACTGGTGCATACCAGGCCCAGTTGCTCATATGCCTGCTTCAGCAGGGTAGACTGCACAAAATAATTCCACACCCCGGTCATCACCTGGGAGCGGGGCATATTCTGTGTATTAGACATTTTCTCAACAGACTCCAGTTTTACATTGAAGTCTTCAATCTTAATCTGCTCTCCATTCACCTTACCGATGGTGGTCTTGTTGCCAAAACCGCCTCTGACAGAAGAATCCATCATAATGAAGGCGATAAGCGCCAGCGCAATTAGGATAAAAACGATCCAGGCGCCTTTCTCCTGGATTTTCTGAATTATGGACATAATAGTTACCTTTCTATTTCTGGTTTTAAAGATGGCAAAAATAACGGAATATATGATTGAAACAAATGTATAACAAAACTAATTTTATATTTTGGCAAAAATTTCGGGTAAATCAGATAGGCAAGGGGTTGTAGAAGCTGTCTATCAGCAAATTGCCGGCAAAAACCGGCAAAGAACAACAAAAACAGCCCTCAACATGCCGCCCTTGAAAATCCCCTGCTTTAAGGTCTATTCCTAAAAAGCTTGTTAACACGCCTGCCGGCGGCTGCTTTGACAGCGCTCGCTTCGGCTAAAATAAAAATCCCCGGCCGGGCCGGGGATTTTTATTTATAAATTCAATGAATGTTACTTTCTGCCGGCAAAACGGGAGAGTAATTTCAGAATTTCCAGATAGAGCCATACCATTGTGACCATTAAGCCAAATGCGCCATACCATTCCATGTATTTAGGAGCGCCCATTTCTGCCCCTTTCTCGATCATATCAAAGTCAAGGATCAGGTTCAATGCGGCGATCGCCACAACAAATAAGGAGATCCCGATGCCCAGCAGGCTGGAATCATACATGAAAGATACATTCACATGAAAAAGGCCCAGGATCCAGGTAATTACGTAGAAGATCAAAATACCCAGCGTCGCTGAATAAATCATCGCCCTGAATTTTTGTGTGGCACGGATCACCCTGAAGGCATAGAGAGCCAGCATGCCGAGCGCAACAGCAAAAGTCAGCCCTACCGCCTGCAGCACGATACCCGGATATTTCTCGGCAAATGCCGCATTTACGACTACCGAGATGCCGCCCAGGGCAAAGCCTTCCAGTAAAGCGTATAAAGGCGCCAGGAATTTGGCAACATTCGGCTTAAAGATAATGATCATCGCAGTGATCAGCCCCCCGAAGATCCCGACCATCATCATGGTCTGTAACAAAGAGGTCTGTCCCTTAGCCAGCAGGCCCCAGGTATAAAATGCCCCGCCCATTACCATGAGCAGCAGAAAGCCGAATTTACCGATGGATCCCCCAATGGTCATCGTGCCTGCGGCGGCATCTGCCGTCCCCAGGGAATTTTTGAAAACTTTCTCCGCAACAGCTGGATTACTTGATTTAAATAAAGCCATAATATTTGGTTTTTAACAGGGATAAAGATACAGGTAAAAAAAGAAATTTGACAGACCGGCACACCAAAGAAATTCCTAAACTTTTAGCTTTTCCGGCTATAATTTAGTTCCTTTTTGCCCCGGGATAATTCTCTACTGTTTCAAAGACATATTCCGGATGGCGGGTTTTCAGCACATTAATGACTTTATAGAGAGAATCCCTGTAGTTTTCCCTATGGAACATCCTGTCATGGGTGAGCAGTACCAGCGCATCTCTTTTGTGTGTATGGTGACCGGCGATGGCATTTTCCACCATGCGGATCATCCGGTCAGCGGATTGTACGGGCACAGACCCGGGACCCAAAGGATCTCTTTTGAAGGACCATTCCAGGTCCCATCCAAATACAGAGAAGCCTGCAGAATCCAACAGCTTACACACCGGCATGACCAGATCATGAGCCTTGATACCGGAGGACAAGACCCAGCCGCTGTTACCCGGCAGCCGGATATACTTGCGCTCTACCTTCAGGTCTTTTTGCGCTTTCATAAAATCAGCAAAGCACTGCTGGTAATGATGATAAAAAGAAATATAATGTCCGTTTGCATGTGTATAACTGTGGTTGGCCAGCAGGATATCCGGATAGCCATCCCTGATAGAATCTACAACACTGCGCATCGCTTTTCCATAAGTAGCGTGTAAGCCGACCATAAAGAAAGTACCCTTGACACCCAAAGCCTTCAGTGTATGATAAACGTTCATGGTTCCCGGCTGCGGGCCGTCATCAAAGGTCAGGTAAACATATTTTTTAGTGGTGTCCTGTACAAAATCCCGGGCCGGCGGCAAATCTGATTCAGGCACGGTTACTGCCGGCCCCGTAGCAGCAGGCAGGGTCCTGGTCGTATCGGCTGCCGGCGGAATGACCGTTTCCGATTTAATGGTCTGCGTATCCAGATGCGCATTAATCGCCGAGTCCGTCGTATTGGTGCCGATAACCAGGGAATCCTTTGCATTCTTATCGGCATTAGTGCCTTTACACCCGAACTGAAGAGTGATAAAGGAAGCAGCAGCCATCACTAAAAAGCCTTTGTGAAATGTTTTAAGGTGCATAATCAGGGATTATTGTTGTTATTTAAATTTGTAATAGGTTTTATTTTAATGGAAACGAAGGTAATTATTAATCAGCAGGTGGCTGTTAATTTTGGTTAAGATTCAATGGATACAGTTAACGCTATAACTGAATCGTCTTGGCGGCTTCCAGCACAGCCTGCCGGCCGGCATCTTTTTTATTATATCCTTTTCCTTCGGCGATCTTCTCCCCGTCCAGCAGGATGGCCACGGTAAAAACGCGCCTTTTGCCTTCCGCAGATTCTCCAACGGTTTCAAACTGTATGTCTTTGTTATTACGGCCTGCCCATCCAATCAGCTTGTTTTTCAGGTTGATCTCCACCAGTTCAAGTTCATCTACAGAAAGGTACGGGTTTAAGATCTGGATCATGATCCACTGGCGGGTTTTCTCGTATCCTTTATCCAGGTAGATCGCTCCGACAAGCGCTTCCAGCGTGTTGCCAAAGATTTGACTATTGCGCAGCGCATTATCTGCCGTATTAAAACGGGTCAGCGTTTTAAGGCCCATCTTAACGGCAATATCATTAAGTTGATGGCGGTTTACCATCTTCGAACGCATCTCCGTTAGAAAGCCCTCGTCTTTATAAGGGTATTTTTTAAACAGGTAATCAGCTATAATAGTCCCCAGCACGGCATCTCCCAAGTACTCCAGGCGTTCATTGTTTTCAGCGATTTCCTCGGAAACAGACCGATGGCTCAGCGCACGCTCATATAAGGCGATATGCCTGGGCTTAATGCCCAATATGAGTGTGATCTGTTTTCTTATACTGGGTTGCCGCTTTAGCTTACCTACTATATTTTGAACCGCTTTTTGCAAAATTATTAAGGAATATACTTTTTCACAATGACTGCAGCATTGTGTCCGCCAAAACCAAATGTATTACTTAAGGCTGCATTGACAGTACGTTTCTGCGCTTTGTTAAAAGTAAAGTTCAGTTTAGGGTCCAGGTTCTCATCATCGGTAAAGTGATTAATGGTGGGAGGAACAATATCATGCACCACACTCATAATAGACGCAACAGCCTCAATGGCACCGGCAGCGCCCAGGCAATGCCCTGTCATGGACTTTGTCGCGCTGATATTCAGCTTATAGGCATGCTCGCCAAATACATTAACAATCGCTTTTACTTCGGCAATATCACCCAGTGGTGTGGAAGTACCGTGTGTATTAATATAGTCGATCTCTTCGATCTTCATGTCCGCATCTTTTAATGCATCCAGCATCACGTTTTGCGCGCCCAGCCCTTCGGGGTGAGGAGCTGTGATATGATGGGCGTCCGCCGTGGCGCCGCCGCCTGCGACTTCACAATAGATCTTAGCGCCCCTTGCCAGCGCACTCTCCAGGGTCTCTAAAACGATGATGGCCCCCGCCTCACCCATGACAAATCCATCCCTGTCCCTGTCATAAGGACGGCTGGCTGTTTTAGGATCATCATTTCTTTCACTCATCGCTTTCATGGCGTTAAACCCGCCGATGCCCGCTTCACTGATCACGGCTTCACTGCCGCCGGTCAGCATGATATCTGCCTTACCCAAACGCAGCAGGTCCAGTGAAGTAATAATAGCGTGGGTACTGCTTGCACAGGCACTAACGGTGGAGAAATTAGGCCCCCGTAAGTTATGGCGCATGGATACCTGCCCCGGGGCGATATCCAGGATCATTTTAGGGATAAAAAAAGGATTAAAACGGGGCGTCCCGTCTCCTTTTGCAAAATCTATGACCTCGTTCTGAAAAGTAATAAGCCCGCCAATACCGCTTCCCAGCACAACGCCAGTACGATCCGGATCCAGATTGGAACTGTTTAAGCCCGCATCTTCCATGGCCTGTACGCTTGCGGCAATCGCCAGCTGTGTAAAGCGGTCTATTTTGCGTGCATCTTTACGATCCATATAGTCAGTCGGATCAAACCCTTTCACTTCACACGCAAAACGCGTACGGAATTTAGAAGCATCAAATAAAGTGATCATATCGGCACCAGAGACGCCATTGATTAATCCCTGCCAATAATCCTGGAGATTATTACCCAGAGGAGTGAGGCACCCGATTCCCGTTACTACGACACGTTTTGTTTGCATAATTGTTGTGTAAAGTTACTAACTCACAGTTTTATGTGATGTGGGCCGGCTTTATAGTGTTAAACTCCGGTTTTTGCACAAATACCAGGAACCCCAGTGCAGTTGCCTGATTTGATTCCAGAAAGATTAAATGAACGGATCACTTTTTGCAAAAAAGTGATCGTCAAAGGTACTAACAACCATCCAATCCAACAAAACAAGGTGCTATCCGCTGATGCACCATTGTTCCACAGATAGCTGGATTAAGGCCCTCTTAGCCCCGGATAAGCTGTTTAAATCGTTATACTTGCTGCCTCTGATCATCAGAACCGTTAAAACAATGACAAGGCTCAGAACTTTTAAATTTAAGCTGCTGTGACTGATCAGCCTCCGGCAGATCAATACATTAGCTATAAACTTAAGATAAGCCCGCCCCGCGGTAATCTTAATTATCGGGAGACGGACTTAAATGTTGAAATATCGTAAGAATATTTTCTTCTAAACTACTATTTGGCGTGTTCCTCTAAATAAGAAACAGCCTGACCTACTGTAGTAATCGTTTCAGCTTGTTCATCAGGGATAGAAATATTGAATTCCTTTTCAAATTCCATGATCAGCTCAACCGTATCCAGCGAATCGGCGCCTAAGTCGTTCGTGAAAGAGGCTTCAGAAGTTACCTCAGCTTCTTCAACACCTAATTTGTCAACAATAATTTTCTTTACTCTTGTTGCGATTTCTGACATTGTAAAAAATTTTTAGTTACGGGCACAAAAATATAATTTTTAATCAATTGGCAATGCAATATCTTAGTTTTGTTTTGATTTTTCAGGAGTAAAAACCCGCAAAACAAAGCATTTTCCATTGATTATCAGTACAAAATAAAGTAATTTTCTTCAAAGTTTTATTTTTGATTTGAAAAAATAAATTAATTTTAGTCATATCAACTGATTAAGATACCCTTAAGCAAGAACAATGGCAATACAGATTATAGATTTTGGTAGCGAGCCTTACCTGCAAATGTTACAGTTAAGACATCAGGTTTTACGCAGGCCATTAGGGCTGGAACTTTCTAAAAGGGATACGGTGGAGGATGAAACTGACATACTCATCGGTTGTTTTGAAAGTGACAAGATTATGGGGTGCTGCATGCTCAAAAAGATGGATAAGCACACCATCCGTCTCAGACAGATGGCAGTCGGCAGCGGACTCCAGGGTAAAGGCGTGGGCCGGGCGCTGGTGAACTTCGCAGAGAATATCGCACTCGACTTTGGTTATACGCGCATGATCATGCATGCGCGCAATTCCGCATTGGGGTTTTATGAGAAATTAGGGTATGAAGTGGTAGGTGAGCCCTTTACAGAAGTTTCATTGCCGCACCGGCTGATGGAAAAAAAGCTGCGGCGGCCGCTTTAGCGGTCCGGGGCGCAGGCGCTCTTTGCAGAAAGCACCCGGGGCCGAAACCATCTTTCAGGCGCAGCTTAACTGCCACAACAATTGACCGATAGATGATTTCAGGTGCGGCCCTTCCGGATGTGCGCCGCAAGCAATGTCCTGAGCGCTATAATAAAATCAGCGCTCATAGTTGTTTTAGGAAATAAAAAGAAGGACCGGGGGCCAAAATATAAGTGAAAGAACTGGCTGGATTCAAAATAATTACTGAATCTGCTCCAGTCCCAGCTCATAGCCCCCTTTTCATTTTCCAGGCCGACCCCTGCTTCATTAAAGGTCCCGATATATTTATCTTCAAATGTTCTCAGCGCTCTTTTGTAAACCATTCTGGGCATTATGAACCAGAAGATCAGCATCAGGATAAACCATAACAGGGAGCACAGCAGAAAAGCCTGCGGCCGGATCTTTTCCATCCAGAAAAGCACAGCGGCTACAATGGCAAATATATTGACCGCGTAAGCCATGATTTTCACTTCTGGCCGGGAAACAAAATGTACCCGCAGGCCCTGTAAGACCTTAGGCTTCTCATATTGAAAACTATATTGCATAATTGCGTCAAATTTAGCGCAATAATCAGAAACAATAGTTGGGAATCAGAAAATTTCTGACGCCGCAAAGCGAACTGTTGTAAGTAGTTCGTAACTTGTGGCCGTAATAATTAGCAATCATATAACATTTAATCAATAATCCCACCCATTCGGATGAAAAAGATCTATTTATGTGCATTATCCTTACTATTGATGCAAGGGGTATTTGCCCAAAATTCAGATAGCAAGTATGATCAGCATGAGGCGTTTGCCCCTGGCTTCTATACACAGACGGGCAATATGTACCGCAGCGCAGACGGAACTCCCGGTCCCGCTTACTGGCAAAACCGCGCAGATTATAATATTCAGGTCAGGCTTGATACCGCCGCCAAAACGGTAAAAGGCTCCGTTGAAATCAGTTATACCAATAATAGTCCTGACGCATTACCTTATTTATGGTTACAGGTGGACCAGAATATTTATAAAGAAGATTCGAGGGCTACTGCTACTACCCTTATAAGCGGCGGGCGCTGGGCGACTCCGGTTTACACGCAAGGGGATGAGATCAGTAAAATTACCCTTAAAATGGATGGAAAGTCCTACCAGCCCAAATACCGGATCACGGATACCAGGCTGCAGATCCTGTTGCCGGAGGCGCTCGCCGCCAAAGGAGGCAAAGCAACGATTCAGATTGATTACGGCTTTGACATTCCTGAAAGAGGTACAGACAGAATGGGACGTTTACACACTAAAAATGGCTGGATTTATGAGATCGCCCAATGGTATCCCAGAATGTGTGTCTATGACGATGTAGAAGGCTGGAATACCTTACCTTATTTAGGTGCCGGAGAGTTTTATTTAGAATACGGCGACATCCATTATGCCATTACAGCCCCTTCCGATCTGGTGATTGCCGGTTCCGGTACGCTGGACAACCCCAAAGAGGTCCTGACCCAAAAGCAGATCGCACAGCTCTCCAAAGCCAAAAACAGCGATCAAACCGTCATGATCCATTCACTGGAAGACATAAAAAGCGGCAAAGACCATCTGGATAAAAAGGAATTAACCTGGAAGTTCAGCTGTCTGAATACCCGTGATGTGGCCTGGGCCGCCTCTAAAGCCTTTATCTGGGATGCTGCACGCATTCAGATGCAAAGCGGTAACCAGATCCTGGCGCAGTCTGTTTATCCGGAAGAATCCGCGAGTGCCAATGGCTGGGACAGTTCTACTTACTATACCAAACGCGCCATAGAGATCAACTCTTACTGGCACGACTTCCCTTACCCGGTAGCCACCAATGTTGCCGGCACAGTAGGCGGTATGGAATATCCGGGCATTGTTTTTTGCAGCGCCCATGCAACCGGTCCGTCCTTGTGGTTTGTAACCCTGCATGAATTTGGCCACAACTGGTTCCCGATGCTTGTCGGCTCCAATGAACGCAAATATGCCTGGATGGATGAGGGCTTTAACACTTTTACCAATTTCTATTGCTCTCGTATCCTGTATAACGGCGCCTACAATAATGAGCCCGATAAATACAAGGTTGCCAGCCGCTTTTTTAAAGAAAACGCCGAAGTGCCCATGACCATCCCGGATGTCATCCAACCCGGTAACCTGGCGGATGAAGGGTATTATAAACCGGCGGTCGGCCTGTTAATCCTCAGAGACGTGATATTAGGACCAGAGCGTTTTGATGCCGCCTTTAAACAGTACATCAAAGACTGGGCTTACAAACACCCCACACCGGCGGACTTTTTCCACAGCATGGAAAATACGGCCGGCGAGGACCTGGGTTGGTTCTGGAGAGGGTGGTTCTATAACAACTGGACCATAGACCAGGCCATAAAAGCCGTCAATTATACAGACAATGATCCCACCAGGGGCGCATTGATTACCTTGGAAAATATCGGCAAGATGCCTTTACCGGTACAGCTGGAGATCCAGCAGGAAAATGGCAAAACCCTTGAAATGAAACTTCCCGTAGAGATCTGGCAGCGTGGCGGGCAGTGGACCTTACAGGCGAAGACCACGTCCAAAATCAAAAAAGTCACACTGGATCCCAAAAAACAATATCCGGATGTTGACTCCACAAATAACGTATGGCCCAACGCAGCCTCTACTGCAATAGCGATCCCCTCCGGCGTCACAGCGCAAAGTATCATTGATAGTTATATTCAGGCCATCGGCGGCAAAAGCAAACTTGAAGCCGTCAAGACCTATTATGAAACAATGGAAGGCGTCACCAGTGGCACTAAGATAAATGTAGATATCTTTTACAAAGCTCCTGACAAATTCACTGAAGTCGTCAACCTGCCGGATATGAAAATGGAAGTCATGAAAATTGTATTAAACGGGGATAAAGGAACCATGACCCAGCAGGGAAAAACCCAGCCCCTGGAAGGAAAAATGCTGGAATCCTTCAAAAGCTCTATGGGTGTATTCCCTGAATTGAAATACAGTGAGCCAGGTTTTAAACTTGAGGCAAAAGATATTCAGGAAATAAACGGAAAGAAGGCATACAGAGTCGTTATCACCAATGCTCAAGGCTATGTTACCACCAATTATTATGACGTGGATACGCATTTGAAGCTGAAGTCCGAATCACCGCAAGGCTCAGCTGTTTACAGCAACTACAAGGCAGTCCAGGGAATTCAGATTCCGCATGCCAACACCACAGAAAATATGGGGCATGAATCAATACTGAACGCCTCTAAAGTTGAGATCAATGGCACGATTGCAGATAGTGTTTTCCAATAGAAAAACGCAAAGTTCGTCAACAAAAAATCCCCGCTCCAAAAATTCAGAGCGGGGATTTTAGTTTTTATTTCTTAATCAGCCTGATAAAAATCAATTGGCCGTATTTAGCAGCCGCCTGATCTGTACTATCCGTTCATCGAAGCCAGAAACTCTTCATTACTCTTGGTTCCGCGCATTTGTTTCAACAGGTCATTCATGGCCTCCTCCGTTTTCATATCACCTAAATAAACGCGAAGTACATTGATACGGGACAAGGCTTCTTTGCTGATCAGTAAGTCATCTCTTCTGGTAGAGGAGGCGACAATATCGATTGCAGGGAAGATGCGGCGATTGGCCAGTCTTCTGTCCAGCAACAGTTCCATATTACCGGTTCCCTTGAACTCCTCGAAGATCACTTCATCCATCTTACTTCCGGTATCCACCAGCGCTGTAGCCAGAATTGTCAGAGAGCCTCCGTGTTCAATCTTACGGGCTGCGCCAAAGAATTGCTTAGGCTTCTGCATGGCATTACTTTCCACCCCGCCGGAGAGCACTTTACCAGAGGCAGGCGCTACGGTATTATGAGCTCTTGCAAGACGGGTAATGCTATCCAATAATATAACAACATCATGCCCGCATTCTACTAATCTTTTTGCTTTCTGCAAAGCCATCGTAGAGACTTTTACATGCTTTTCAGCCGGCTCGTCAAAGGTAGAAGCAATCACTTCAGCTTTAACACTGCGTTCCATATCGGTAACTTCTTCCGGGCGCTCATCAATCAGCACGACCATCAGATAGCACTCAGGGTGGTTTGCCGCGATCGCATTAGCGACCTCTTTCAGTAAGACAGTCTTACCTACTTTTGGAGGCGCCACGATCAAACCGCGCTGCCCTTTACCAATAGGCGTAAACAGGTCCATGATACGCGTGCTGTAGTTCGTCGGACTCTGATATAAATTCAGTTTTTCAAAAGGGAACAGCGGCGTAAGATAGTCAAACGGCACCCTGTCGCGCACTTCGTCCGGGCTCTTGCCGTTAATTGTTTCTACTTTTAAGAGCGCAAAATATTTTTCTCCTTCTTTCGGAGGCCTGACAGAGCCGTAAACGGTATCACCTGTTTTCAGGCCAAATAACTTAATCTGAGAGGGAGAAACATATACATCATCCGGAGAGGATAAATAGTTATAATCAGAAGAACGGAGGAAACCATACCCGTCAGGCATCATTTCCAGGACACCCTCACTTAAGATAATGCCGTCAAACTCAATATTGAATACGGGTTCTTTCTTCTGGTATTTGGGACGGCGTTCACTTACCGTCTGTGGAATCAGATCAGCTTCGTCAATCTTTTCCAGTTCTTCTACGGAAATATCACCTTCATCATTGGATAATAATGCCAGGAATGCATCAGAAATTTTAGGGATTTCATTTTCAGCTAACAGCTCATTATCCGTATCTGTGGATTTGTTTTTTCCTGTACTTTCAGTGGCAGCGGCGGTTTTGGTCTTGGCAGCGGCAGCAGTGGTATTCTCTTCGGCTTTTTTAGATCCGGCTGGTTTTCCTGCAGGCGTCTTGCTTTCTTTTTTCGCCTCTAATTTTACGCCGACTTTCTCCTGGTGATCCGTGTCTTCTCTTTTTTCTGCTTTTGCCACAGGTGCTTTTTTAACTGTTTTACGGGCTCTTTTACGTGGTTTTGTTTCTTCTTCGGGCTCATCGCTCATAACTTCCGCATCTTCCGTCGTGTTACCCGTAGTAGCCTTAACAGTTCTTTTTCTGCCGGGTTTTTTCTTTTCCCCTGCTTTCTTGTCTTCGCTCTCATCTACCGCCTGTTTATCCAGGATTTTGTAAATAAGATCTTGTTTGTCGTTTTTTTTCGAGGCAGGGACTTTTACTTTCAGTTGCTCCGCAATTTTGAGTAATTCCGGAACCAACATATCATTTAATTGCAAAATGTCGTACATAAAATATGTATAAGTTGAAATGTGAGGTTCACTTGAGCGCACATAAAAATAGTGGCGCTGTCGTTCTATATATTAAAAAAAAAATAAGGATAAGTTTGTGATCTTTTTTGAAAAAAACAAGCAAAGAAATGAACTGGTTGTTTTAACTTAAAGCCTGTTTCCGGTGCAATATTACAACAAATATTTAATTGGCAAATTATTTTTGACGTTAAAATTTTAATGAAAATCAGGTATTTTTGAACAAAAGCCGCCATGTATTTAGACGATGTACGGGATTTTGCACTATCACTTGACCCTGAAATAGATGAATGTTTCCCCTTCGGGCCGGAAACGTTCGTTTATAAAACCAGCGAAAAAGTTTTTCTGCTGATGGCCTTTGACGACATTGATTTAAGGCTGAATCTCAAATGTGACCCAGACAGAGCCGTTGAACTGCGGGAAAGATATCCGGCTATTATCCCAGGCTACCATATGAATAAAAAACACTGGAATACGGTTATATTAGATGGCAGCTTAGGCCCCCTGCTGGTCAGGGAACTGATTCAGCATTCCTTTGACCTGGTGCATAAAACACCCCAAAAAAAGAAAAAGAAAAAGAAAAAGTGAACGATAACAAAAACTGATTACAATATGCAAAACCATGAAATAGACTACAAAATCATCGGTGAAGAGATGCAGTATGTAGAAATAGAGCTGGATCCGGGAGAATCAGCCATTGCCGAACCCGGAAGCTTTATGATGATGGAAGACGGGATCCAGATGCAGACCATTTTCAGTGATGGCAGCGCGCAGAATGCCAGCATCCTGAACAAGTTGTTTTCCGCCGGCAAAAGGCTGCTGGCAGGGGAGAACCTTTTTATGACCGCCTATACCAATATAAGCGGGGGCATGCAAAAAAAGCATGTCAGCTTTGCGGCGCCCTACCCCGGCAAGATCATTCCCTTAGACCTTTACACATTAGGGGGCAGGATCATCTGCCAGAAAGATGCTTTTCTCTGTGCGGCCAGGGGCGTTTCCGTGAGCATAGAATTTCAGCGTAAACTCGGCACCGGGCTCTTTGGCGGGGAGGGGTTTATCATGGAAAAACTTGAAGGAGACGGAATGGCCTTTATGCATGCAGGCGGCCACGTGCTACAAAAAGAGCTGGCCAGCGGAGAGGTCCTCAAAGTAGACACCGGCTGTATCGTCGGCTTTACCGGTCAGGTAAATTACGATATAGAATTTATCGGCGGGATAAAAAACACCTTATTTGGAGGAGAAGGCGTGTTTTTCGCCACGCTCACTGGCCCGGGGACCGTCTGGATCCAGTCGCTGCCTGTCAGCAGGCTGGCATCAAGGATACTGGCTTATGGTACTTATAAGCAAAAAGACGAAGGCAGCATTCTGGGCGCTTTAGGCGGGTGGCTGGATGGCGACAACAGCAGATAACGCTAGAAAAAGACCGGAGGCGCCACCCGGAAGAGCTGGCGGAAATTGCCCGCGGACATAAAGCGGACATAAAAAGGTCCGGCTTCTGTTTTTATGCAGGCGCCGGACCTTTTTTAGGGTGCTGTTTTCAGATTTTGATGCCTTATTTGCTCATCAGTTCAACACTACGGCTGATAAAGTCTGTAAGACCGGCCCCCTTGAGCAGCCCCTGAGACAGCAAAGCCAGATCTGCCAGATTGCGGGTCTGCTTTTGCTGCTGCGCTTTATCTTCTGATTTAAGTAACTGCTGGTAGATCGGGTGGTTGCCGTTCACGGTGAGCGTCACCTCATCCGGCATGGTCGCATAAAAAGAAGCCATTCCTCCTCCCATCGCGCCCATGTCTTTCATTCTGCGCATAAATTCCGGGCGTGTTGCCACTACCGGTGCCGACTGAGGGCTGAGCCCTTTAATATCCACTGTCACGTTCAGACCGGGCACTTCCAGCTTGAATAAATCGGTGAGTGTTTCCTTTTCCGTTTCACTCAGCACACTTTCATTATTCTCGGCTTTATCGATGAGGTTATCCACGATATCAGCATCTACACGGGTAAACTGGACATCTGACCATTTCATCTCCATGTTATTGACAAATGCGGAGTCGACAATGGTCTCAAAGCGGACCACTTTGTAGCCTTTATCGGTAGCAGCCTTGATATAGCCGTCCTGGCTGACCGGGTCGGTTGTATATAGAATAACCGTCTTGCCGTCTTTGTTTTTTTGTGTCGCCTCTGTTTCGCTTTTATATTCATCCAGCGTAAAGAACTTCTCGGTTTCGACCGCATCCTGCATCAGAAAATACTTATTGGCCTTTTCCAGGAATTTATCTTCTGTCATCATGCCATATTTGACAAACAGGCCGATGCTCTCCCATTTCTGTTCAAAAGATTTTCGGTCGTTTTTAAAGATCTCTTCCAGTTTATCGGAGACCTTCTTGGTAATATGCGCATTGATCTTACGGACATTAGGGTCTCCCTGCAGATAACTGCGGCTTACATTCAGCGGAATATCCGGAGAATCGATTACGCCATGTAACAGCATGAGAAATTCCGGAACAATGTCCTTCACTTCATCGGTGACAAAAACCTGATTGCTATACAGCTGGATCTTGTCCTTTTGGATCTCATAGCTCTGCTTGATCTTCGGGAAGTATAAAACGCCTGTCAGGTTAAAAGGATAGTCTACATTCAGGTGAATCCAGAAAAGCGGAGGTTCTCCAAACGGATATAATTCTTTATAAAAGTTTTTATAATCTTCATCCGTCAGCTCAGACGGCTTTTTAATCCAGATCGGCTGTGTGTTATTGATCTGCTTGTCTTCAAAGAAGATCGCGACAGGCAGGAATTTACAGAACTTCTCCAGGATCCGGCGGATATTATCCGCTTCCAGAAACTCTTCACTATCTGCATTGATATGCAGGACGATTCTGGTGCCACGCTGCTCTTTTTCAGTCTCACCCAGTTCAAAGGAAGGGCTGCCGTCGCAACTCCAGTACGTTGCCGGTTTGTCCTGATAGCTTTTTGTAAATACCTCTACGCGGTCACTCACCATAAACGCACTGTAAAATCCCAGCCCAAAATGGCCGATAATATTGGCGTCTTTGTATTTACTTAAGAACTCTTCGGCGCCGCTGAAAGCCACCTGATTCAGGTATTTATCGACTTCTTCGGCTGTCATACCGACCCCGCGGTCTTCAATGGTCAGCGTCTTAGCATCCTTATCAATGGATACATCGATGCGGAGCTCTCCTAACTCTCCCTTGGCTTCTCCAATGGAAGATAAAGTTGTGATTTTCTGGGAGGCGTCTACTGCGTTACTGATCAGCTCACGCAAAAAGATATCGTGTTCGCTGTATAAGAATTTTTTAATAATGGGAAATATGTTCTCCGTCTGAACCCTGATTTGCCCTTTTTCCATATTTTTCTGTTTTTGATCTATTTTGTCAGTTAATAACCGCAAAACCGCCATTTTTTCCGCTTAAGACAGCAAAACGCCGTTTTGCATTTTTCATCTCTTATAAATGCAAAGGGAATACCAAAGCAATTTCAGGCCTGAATGCTGACAGTCTGTCAATTTTAGTACATTGCAGCGTAATATTTACTTAAATCATGGAGATCTCAATTTGTGCCGCAACACCTCTGGAGCTAGCCCCGGTGCAGGCAATGACAGCATCCCTCACGGCAAAAGGGCACCAGGTCCGTTATTGTATAACGGGAGTCGGTATGTTGCAGAGTTGTTTTTATATCCAGCAGCACATCTTTGAATACCACCCTCAGCTTCTTCTGCAAGTCGGGATCGCTGGTTGTTTTGATCAGCAGATACCGCTGGGAAGCGTGGTAGCGATTGAAAAAGAATATTTAGGCAGCCTGGGAGTGGAACAGTATAACCGGACAGCGGCTGAGGATAACCGGCAGTGGGACGATATTTTTGATCTGGGGCTGCAGGCCCCTACAGAAGGCCCTTTTACTGAAAAAGCCTTAATCAATCCTTCGATCAACAAATGGGCCTGGCTGAGCGAACTAAATGTACCAGTCGCCTCAGCGGTAACGATCGATGAGATTACCACCCGTCCGCGCAGGATCCGCACACTGACAGATCATTACCACCCTGCTGTGGAATCCATGGAAGGCGCAGCATTACACTTCAATGGACTCATGCACAAAATTCCGTTTTTACAACTCAGGGGTGTTTCTAATTATGTCGGCGAGCGAGACAAAAGCAAATGGCAAATCGGGCCAGCCTTAAAAGCCGTAACCAGCCTCGCACTTCAATGTCTTGAGCGATTGTAATTAAGTTTCAGTGGCTAAAAACCCGGTGACTATTCTGGTATCAGGAGCCCATGAAAACCAGGCAGCTCAACAATAGGACAGAAAAACTGTTCCAGCAGCCCTGCTTCCCCTTCCTGTTTTGCCGCCTTGGCATCTTCGGTACTTTGCAGAGGGCAAAAGGCAGAAGAAGCGCTTTGATGCTCATGGCTTTTAGACGATAGCGCCATTTGCTTTAAGCCCCAATTGGCCAAAAAACAAGTCACCAGAACGATCACAAACATCGCTGCTGCACCACGGGCCTGTTTTCGGCCAGACGTCTGTCCCTTATCTAAAAACTGTCTGATCCAGGTCTTTTTCGCAGCCCGGTCGCAGCCAACCGGCGTATTTGAGCGGGCTGCAGGGCCCTGTATATTAGAGGCGTAGGATTTTCCGGCGATATAAAACATAGAAATTCGTTTATTGAGTCAATTATTTTAGCGTCAGTTCTGCACCTTAAAGGCTGTGCCAAAGGCTTTAGCCATTGATTTTAAACACCTTATCTTTTTACCGCTATTGCCCGCAGTGTCCTTATGCGGACACTCAGTGTCCACTTATGAACACTTTAGTCCTGAAATACCTATACACGCTGTCTGATCCTGAAAAAAGCTGACACTTTTGGAGCGTGAGAAAAAATAGTGTCGGTAATGCGTTTGTGAATTGACACCCCGGCTTTTCTGTTGATTTATTCCTGTTGGCTTAACGCTGCAACTGTAGCCTGGATCAAAGGCAACTCAAAGCCTTTTTGCATCAAAAAGCGCGTTGTCTTAGCAGCTTTCTCTATTGTTTTGCCCTTCAGCGTGCTCCATTTTTTCCCAGCCAGCTTATCCAGGGTTGCCTGATAAGCTGCAGGTTCAATTTCCTTCAGTGCTACCCGGATAAGATAAGCGCTTACTTTTCTAAGTTTCAGTTCCTGGGTGATCTTTATCCTGCCCCACCCTTTCATTCGAAATTTGCCCCCGGCAAACAGCCGGGCAAACCGCTCCTCATTGAGATAATTCTCCTGGATAAGATCGGCCATCAGCCGGTCTACATCCCTGGTATAAAGACCATATCCATATAATTTTTGTTTAACTTCATCATGACAGCGCTCCTGATAAGCACAATAAGCTTTAATTTTAGGGGTGGCCTCCTGGAGCGATAATCGTTGCATCTCTACGCTTAATTTTTTGCTGAACCTGGGTTTCAGGGGCAGGATTTACCTGTCAAAGGTCATGAATTATTCTAAAATGTCCATAAATTTGGGTTTCATGGGCAGTTTTTCAACAATGTTAGTTAATAATTTTTATCAATTGGCTACTAATTAGTAAAATTGCACCTGAAGGTATGTAGGCCAGCCGGAATTGCGTCCTGCAAACCCACAGATAATTTGAGCACACCAATAAGCGGAGGTGGGCTTAATATGGGTTTAAATCAAGTAAATTCCGTTTGTTAAGTGGCCTTGACAGCCAGGGCCAGATATAACCGATCATTAAAAACAATTAAATTTTTACCGATGAAATTTATCGTTTCCTCTTCTACCTTACTGAAACAATTGCAACATATTGGAGGCGTAATCAGCAGCAATACCATTCTGCCGATTCTGGAGGATTTTCTCTTCGAGATCACAGACAAGAAGTTGTCTGTTGTGGCTACTGACCTTGAAACCGTGATGCGCGTGCAGATTAATGTAGAAAGTAATGAAGACGGAAGGTTCTGTGTGCCGGCAAAAATTCTGCTGGATACCTTAAAGGCCCTGCCCGATCAGCCGCTTACCTTTAGCATTGAAAGTAATTATGCCATCGAGATCACCAGTGACAGCGGTAAATATAAAATCCCGGGAGAAGATCCTGAGAACTTCCCCAAAGACCCTTCAGATGAAGAAGGCAATGCCTTTAAAATGCGTAGTGATGCCTTACTCACTGCCATCAATAAAACATTATTTGCAGTCTCTACCGATGATCTGCGGCCGGCGATGACCGGGGTGTATTTTGAACTGGGGCTCAATGAGATTCAGTTCGTCGCAACAGATGCCCACCGTCTGGTCAAGTACCGTCGTACGGACGTTTCTCCGGGAGAAACCAATAGTTTCATCGTGCCCCGCAAACCGCTTAATGTCTTAAAAAATGTCCTTCCTGAGAATGAAGATCAGCTGGACATCAGCTATACAAATAATCACTTATTCGTCTCTCACGAAAATATTTCCCTGATCTGCCGGTTGATCGATGCCCGGTTCCCGGATTACAAAGTCGTGATACCTACAGAGAACCCTTATGTAATGACCATTAATAAGGCGGCCTTCGCCAGCGCCCTGAGACGCGTTAATGTATTTGCCAATAAAAGCACGAACCTTGTAGGGCTGTCTATCTCTGGCAGCGAGCTGCAATTAAAGGCACAGGATATAGACTACAACTTTGAAGGTGACGAAAGGATGGAATGTCAGTATGATGGCGAGCCGATCCAGATCGGATTCAACGCTAAATTCCTCAGCGAAATGCTTGGCGCTGCAGATTCCGGCGATGTAAAAGTAGAGCTCTCTACACCGGCAAAAGCGGGACTGATTAAACCAACAGAACAGGCAGGCAACGAAGACCTGCTGTTATTAATGATGCCACTGATTTTATAATCTTTTGTTTTTTAGATTATCGCTTCCAATATTCAAATAAAAGGCCCGGACCAGTTTCTGATTAAGTAATTTTAAAAAGAAAATAAGTCCGGGCCTTTGTATATCTGACTAAAGGGTTTGTCCTTAAACAAAATCCACATACCAACCATCTGAAAGCCGCCTGGTCTTATAAATTTTAATGTGGTAGCCCTCGCCGGAGGTATCAAATCCATTGGAAAGACTAAAGCGGTAATTGTGCAGCGGACATACAATGCAATTCTTAGCATCCAGATAGCCATCTGCCAGGTCATGCCCCGCATGCGGACAAGTCCCGGAGAAAGCAAATAAGCGGTCACCTTTTCTCGCTAGTGTAATTTTACGCCCATCCAGTTCCATATTGCATAAGCCATTTTTGGAAAAACGGATCTCTTGTAACCGATCAGCTAGTTTATACAGCGACATAGTTCAAAAAATATTGTTTAATGTTTAAGTAGTTAATAGTATTGTACTTTGTAGGGATAACGGATACTATAGAGCTCTCTGACACGGGTCAATAAAAAGTCTCTGAGTGTCTCTATGTTCTCCTTCTTTACGGCCGAGATAAAAATACTGTTGCCCTCGGTTATATTATGCCATTTCTGACTCAATTCTTCCAGAATCTGACTTTTTATATCCTCAGAGAGCCATTCATCAAAATTCTTCTCCGCATAGAGATCCATCTTGTTAAAAACAGTAATGATCGGTTTATCAGATGCGCCCAGTTCCTGCAACGTTTTGTTGACCACCTCGATCTGTTCTTCATGTTTTTCGTGAGAGACGTCCACCACATGCACTAAAAGATCCGCTTCACGGACCTCATCGAGCGTGCTCTTAAAGCTCTCAATCAGATGATGCGGTAACTTGCGGATAAAGCCCACTGTATCGCTCAAAAGAAAAGGGGTATTCTCCAAAACGACCTTACGCGTTGTGGTGTCCAGCGTCGCAAATAACTTATTTTCGGCAAAAACATCACTTTTACTGATCAGGTTCATAATCGTACTCTTGCCTACATTGGTATAGCCGACAAGCGATACCCGTATGAATTCTCCCCGCTCCTTGCGCTGGGTATAGGATTGCTTTTCGATTTCCTTCAGCCTTTTCCTGAGTAAGGAAATCTTATCTTTCACGATACGGCGGTCCGTTTCAATTTCTGTTTCTCCAGGCCCCCTGGAGCCGATGCCGGCACCTTGCCTTTCCAGGTGGGTCCACATTCCCCTAAGTCTTGGAAGAATATATTGGTATTGGGCCAGCTCTACCTGTACTTTCGCCTGGGCGGTTCTTGCCCGGCGGGCAAATATGTCCAGGATCAAATCACTGCGGTCGATGGTTTTTACCTTCACCACTTCCTGAATATTCTTGATCTGAGAACCGGTAAGCTCGTCATCAAAAATCAGCAGGTCCACCTGATGGCCGGCAATATACTGTCTGATTTCTTCCAGTTTGCCTTTTCCTACAAAGGTGCGGCTGTCCGGGCTGGAGAGTCTTTGAATAAACCTCCTGACCGTTTTGGCCCCGGCCGTTTCTGCCAGAAAAGCTAATTCGTCCAAATATTCATTGACCAGGGCTTCTGTCTGATCGGGCTGAAGCACACTGACAAGTACCGCGATTTCATCTTCCGCTATTTTATTTTGCTTATCTATCAATGGAATTAACTTTTGGCAAAGATAGCATTTGTTAATCTATTTGTAATACATGATCCTTGTCCCTCAACGCAATTTTATCATAAAAATTCGCTATCATCCCCCATAATGAAAAAAGAGCAGACCGGTAAATAACCGTACATCTGCTCTCTTTATATAAATAGCTTTCTGCTTACAGCTATAGTAAGCGTCGTTTACACACAATACTTACATGATCCCCAGGGCGAGACCTACACTGTAAGGGTGCAGAGCGGGTCCGGCTCCTGTATTCAGCAATTGCGTCAGCTGATAAGTACCAAAGACGGAAAACAGCCCGTAGCCGACCCTGATAGTGCCACTGACCCGTGTATTTTTAAAGTATCTTTTGCTGTACTGTTTTTCAATATAGCCTTTACCATACACTGTGCTGCCGTCACTGTCCATTTCATTTTTACCTTTGCTATGCGCATTTAACATGAGTCCCCCTTTCAGCCCAAGGGCCAGCCTGAACCCTTTATTGGGATTTTCCATATTGGCACTGTAGCGCAGTTCCAGAGGCACCTCAAAATAGTTAAGCACTACCTTGAATTTATTAAAGGAGTTGGTGGTTCCCGTAATGTTCTCAGAGACCGGTAATTCTGTAGAAGTTGCCTTGACATCAAGATACTTACCATTGAAAAATAAATTGGAGCTGCTGTATCCGATACCAAATCCCAGGCTATAATGCGGATTGCTTTTAAAAGCCTTATCCAGCATAAATGAGAAGTTAAACTCTCTGCTAAAGCCTTTGGTGGCATAATCACCCGCGTCGCCACTAAGTCCCATGCCTCCAAACTGGAACATAAAATGATCCGCTCCCCGGTGGCTAAGGTCTAGATTGGCAAATTTCTTCCTTTTATCTGCGGCTTTTCTCGCGGCATCCTCTGTCGGCCCTGCCTGCTGAGCAATGGCCGGGGCAGTGCTGTCCTTAACAGTATTCTGTGATTGAGCAGCAACAGGCGGAGTTACATCTGTAATCTGTGCCTTCAACATACCCATGGAGCAGATCGCAACGGTAAAAAGGCCGATAAATTTCTTCATTCTGTTTTGTTTTCCCTGTAATAATTTGTAAGGGGGTGATTTCTTAATGGGCAAATATAAATGAATTGTTGTACCTGTCTGTTAAAAACTTAGTAAAAATGTCTGTTTTTCACCCGGCTGGGGCCGTAAAAATAATGAGAGGGCCCGAGATGATTTAACAGTCCGTAACCATAGATATAGCGAAAAAATGGTATTTTTAAAACCTCATTTATTACCTCTTAACGATTAATGTTTTATGTCAATACCTGTTGTAGATCTCTCCGATTTTTTGGGGATCGAACCGCTTGAAAAGGACGCATTTGTCCAGAAACTAGGCAAGGCCTACGAAGAAGTGGGGTTTGTGGCTGTTAAGAACCACGGCATTCCACAACCCCTGATTGATGACCTGTATAAATATGTCCAGTCTTTTTTCAGCCTCCCGGCAGCAGTAAAGAAAAATTATGAAAAACCGGAACTGGCGGGCCAGCGTGGCTATACCAGTTTTGGAAAGGAGCATGCCAAAGGTTTTGATGCACCTGACCTGAAGGAGTTTTTCCAATATGGCCAGACCATAGAAGGCAGCGCTTCTGCGGATGAAAACTACCCGCCCAATGTCCCGGTATCCGAAGTGCCTCAGCTGGAGCCGACGCTTTATGAGACCTACCGGCATTTTGAAAAAAGCGGCAAGGCCCTACTGTCTGCCATTGCCCTTTATTTAGGGCTGGACGAACATTATTTTGACGGGTTTGTACATAATGGCAACTCTATTATCCGCTGCATTCACTATCCGCCGATTACCCAGGAGCCTGAATCTGCCATCCGCGCAGAACAGCATGAAGATATAAACCTGATCACCCTGCTGGTAGGCGCCTCGGCAGACGGGCTGGAAGTTATGACCAAGGATGGTGCCTGGGTAGCCGCCACAGCGGCCCCTGATGAGATCGTGGTCAACGTCGGCGATATGCTGCAACGGCTCACCAATAACAAACTTAAAAGCACGACACACCGGGTCGTCAATCCTCCCCGGGAAAAATGGAATACCAGCCGCTACTCGATCCCTTTTTTCCTGCACCCCCGCAGTGAAATGAGCCTGGACTGCCTGGAAAGCTGTGTGGATAAGAATCATCCTAAGGCATATGAGCCCATCACGGCAGGCGGCTATCTCAATGAGCGCCTGCGCGAGATCGGCCTCAAAAAATAAACGCACAGCCCTGACAGATCAAGCTAATAAAAGCGGCCGGGAAATGGTTAATTAAACCTTCCCGGCCGCCTTTGCTTTTAGCCCTCTTCAGGTACGCTTCAGCATTTTACTTTGTCCAGACATTATTGGTCCGGTCTCCATCCGGTAAATCACTCTCAGGATCCAGTTCCACTTTGGTAACGGCACTGGTCGTATTGACTTTAAAAGTCCAGCTGGCGCCTCTCTGCCATACTTCGACCGGGAGTTTTATATCGGTTACTTTACCATTTTGTTCCGTCACCCGCACCAGTACAGGCAGGGCCATTTTTTCTTTATTCAGGATCGTAATCAAACAGCCGTCTTCAAGGTTATTGCTGGCCTGTCTTACCTCTGTAACGGCCTGGTCGAGCTGCCAGGTCTTATACACCCATGCTTTCCAGAACCAATTCAGGTCTTCGCCTGCTGCGTTATTCATGCTGCGGAAAAAATCTTCCGGCTGAGGGTGCTTAAAGGCCCAGTCATGCACATATTGTTTAAAGGCATAATCAAACCTGTCATGGCCGAGTACAACATTTCTCAGTATTTTAAGACCGGCTGCTGTTTTAAAATAGTATTGACCATAATCACCTAACCCGATGTTTTCCGGGGCTGTGATCAAGGGGCTGGTGCTGGTTTTCAGCACCCGGGCGATATGCATAATATCTTTATTGGTGGTATCCCCATATTCACCCCCATTGAACCAATTGGAAGCGAAGCTATTAATAAAAGTGTTCATTCCTTCATCCATCCACATAAACCTTCTTTCATTGCTTCCCACGATCATGGGGAACCAGTTATGGCCGATTTCATGGGTTACATCGTGAAACAGATTGCCGTCTTCGATATTATACATACAGAAAACAATGCCCGGATATTCCATACCCAGTGCCACGCCTGCCACAGCGGTTGCATTGTCCCAAGGAAACTCAAAATAGTGCTTAGAGTAGAACTCAATGCTTTGTTTCAGATATTGGGCCGCTCTCCCATAACGGTGCACCCCTTTGCTCTCCACGGGATAAACAGCGCTCGCCAGCCCTTTTCTTCCGGAAGGATAGTTCACTCTTGCCGCATCCCATATAAAGGCATTGGAGGCAGACCAGGCGATATCACGGGAATTTTTCATTTTAAAATGCCAGGTCAGGTTGCCTTTTGTGGAAGGTCTTGCCAAGGGAGATCCGATTTCTGACTCCTGGACGATCATGACGGTACTGTCAGAACCGGCCGCTTTTTTTAGTCGCTGCTGCTGCGTCTTAGTCAGTACGTCCTGAGGATTCTGCAGCACACCTGAACCCGCCACGATCATGGTGGCAGGCACTGTCACGTAATAATCAAAATCACCATATTCCAGATAGAACTCTCCCAGTCCCATATAAGGCAGGGTATTCCATCCCTTTATATCATCATAAACACACATTCTGGGATACCACTGGGCGAGTTCATATACAACGCCGTTTTTTGTATAAAGGCGGCCCATCCGGTCAGCGCCGTAACGCGGAATAGAAAAAGAGTAATTGACCCTTACATCGATCGCATCTCCTTTCGGCGCAATGGTCACCGGCAGGCGCAGCTGCATCCTGGCATCACTGATCACCGGCTCGATTTTATAGGTCTTGCCTTTATAGGTCACTTCTACCTCATGTATGTGCTCACCTCCCTGGGTATAACCTTTCACGTCAAAGCGGTCGCCGGAGATCGGCGTCGTTGCTGCACCCCTGGAACTGGGCTCAAAAAGATTCTGGTCCAGCTGCAGCCATAAATAATGCAGAGAATCCGGGCTGTTATTCAGATAATGGATCTTTACCTCACCAGACAGCGTTGTATCCGGCTCATTGAGGGTCGCGTGGATCTCATAATTCACCTTATTTTGCCAATAAGCAGGGCCGGGAGCGCCATTTGCGCTTCTGTACATATTACCGGACTGGGTAAAAAAACCCGGATCAAATACCTCGTGCTGATCATATTTTGAATCAGGTTGTTGATCCTGGGCCTGAACCTGGCCCACAAAAGGACTGATTGCGCAGGCGGCCAATACAAAGGCCAGCCGGGAGAAAGCTTTCATTAATTTGTTTTTAGCATTTGTGTTATTACTTCGTTCCAAACCGTTTGCTACCTGGAAGCCCCCCTTTGAGCAAAAGCAGCGGCTTGAATGGGCGAATATACGATAATCATCGCTTTCACAGCTAGGCAGCAAGAATAATTCCTATACAAAGTCCTCTATTGTACTACCCGAAAAGAATATCCCGGAGAAAAAGCCGCTAACTTCAAAACTACACTTATTTTTGTGCCATGATGATGTCGATGAGCCTGATCGGGTGGATAGTGTTAGGGATATTGGTGCTGGTAGTACTCATACAATTGGGGTACTACCTGTTGGTATTCAGAAAACTGGCCTGTTATTCTCCCAAAGAGAAAAGTACCAGCCAGGAATATGCTGTATCTGCGATTATATGCGCCAAAAATGAGGCGGAAAACCTCGCAACACACCTGCCGGGCGTATTGGTGCAGGACTATCAGACGACGCACGAAATCATCGTAGTTAATGACAATTCTACGGATGAGACCAAGTACCTGCTGGAAGAATTCCAAAAGCAATTCAAGGTCCTCAACATACTACCGCTGGTGCAGGAAGCGCAGGGGATCCCCGGCAAGAAGTTTCCGCTGTCCATGGGTATCAAATCCGCCAAGTATGAGATACTGCTTTTAACCGATGCAGACTGCGTCCCTGCCTCAGAGAAGTGGATGCAGCTCATGCAAAACGGCTATGACAAAAGCATCGATATTGTTTTAGGCTATGGTCCTTATAGCAAAAAGAAAGGGATGCTCAACCAGCTCATCCGTTTCGAGACTTTTCATACTGCCTTGCAGTATTTGAGTCTCGCATTGGCAGGACATCCTTATATGGGAGTAGGCCGTAATCTCTCCTACAAAAGGGAACTCTTTATTAAAAACAAAGGCTTTGCATCGATCAACCATATTCCCGGCGGAGACGATGATCTCTTTATCAGTAAAGTGGCCACAAAAGGCAATACCGCTATTGTGATCGATCAGGCAGCCCACACCATCAGTGAACCGCCGCTGAGTTGGGGCGCCTGGATGAAACAAAAAAACCGGCATTACACAACCGCTAAATATTATAAACCCAAAACAAAGTTCCTGCTGGGCCTGTATAGCGGATCAGGTTTTTTGGTTTACCCTGCATTAGTTGCGGCCATTATCCTTGCCAACTGGTGGCTGGCGCTAAGTGTTTATGCCGTCAGAATGATCGTACTTGCTATTATCTGGAAAAAAGCTATGAAGCAGTTAAATGAACAGGACCTTTGGTCAAAATTCATTATTTTCGATTTGTGGATGTTCCTTTACTACTTTATCATGGCGCCTTCTCTTTGGAAAAAGCCATCAAAAAAGTGGAAATAACCCGTTCAAACAGCTAACTTTCCGTAAATACAGCAGCAATTCATGAAAAAAGCGATCCCCGTCAGTCTGATTCTTGTGGCATTATCCCTGGTGGGTTTTGTATTTCTCCAAATCAACTGGGTCGTTAATATTGTTCAGACCCAGGAGCAGAAGATCATCTTCAGGGTGTTTAAGGGAGCCGCAGATGCGGCTGACACCCTGGGTAAATACTCTGCCGCCGCTATGCGGTTACGCGACCAGAGCCTCACCTTTCCCTATAACGGCAACCTGATGCCCAGCATCAAAGTCAACCAGCGCTTCTCAGAGGCGGAAGTCAACCAGATCATCTTAAAAGCGATGACCCGCAATGAAGCAGAGAAATACCATGTTGAATACGCGATCATGTTTGGCCAGGGTTCTTCAGCCATTCCCGAGCAGATGACCCCTGATTTTGCGCTGCTGGTGCAAAAACTGGCATCCGACTCCATATTAAGGGAAAATATTCCCAATCAGACCTTTCCCATCGATGCCCGGCAAGAAGATGGCTATGTCACGGCCAACGAATTCATGACGGTCTTTATTCCTAACCTTAACAGCCAGGCCTGGCAGTCGCTGACCTGGATTTTATTTGGCTCTGCCTTACTTACCCTGATTACCATCTCTGCCTTTTACCTGACGGTCCGCACGATGCTGCAGCAGCGTAAGCTCAGCAAGATCAAAAGTGACTTTATCAATAATATGACCCACGAGTTCAAAACGCCGCTGGCCACCATTTCACTGGCCGTGGATGCCTTACAGAACGACAAGGTCCAGGGCAATAAAGAAAAGTCAGGTTACTTTAGTGGTATTATTAAGGAAGAAAACCGCCGGATGAATAAACACGTAGAAACGATATTACAGGCGGCACTAATGGAAAAACAGGAGCTTAATCTAAAAAAGGACGATCTGCATATCCACGAACTGATCCGCCATCTGGTCGACAATTTTACCCTGCAGCTCTACGATAAATCCGGCGAAGTGGTCATGCATTTAAATGCCGCTAATGATATGATCCGTGGTGATGAAGTGCATATCAATAACCTGCTCAACAACCTTATCGATAACGCCGTTAAATATTCTAAATCAGATGTGCCTCCCCGTATTGTTATCACCACGACCAATTCTTCCAAACACCTGATCATTCAGGTAAAGGATAATGGCATCGGGATGTCAAAGGAATCTGTCAAACGGGTATTTGAAAAATTCTACCGGGCGCATACCGGCAATCTGCATAATGTAAAAGGGTTCGGACTCGGCATGAGCTACGTAAAAGATATTATTGAAGGCCATCACGGCAAAATCAAGGTCGACAGTACACTGGGCAAGGGTACCACCTTCACGGTAGAACTGCCGCTTGGCTGATCCGGGCACAGCCACACAATGCATTAAAATTAAATTAATGTGTCTTTTTTTTGACTAACGATTGTTATATCCAGAAGAATAGTTTTAATTTTGCGATATTAATTTATTTTTAATTCAAAAAATTAATCAATGTCCCTGAGATTTGACGCTATTAATGCTTTAACCAGCGATAACACGACAAAAGCTGGTATTGCTGATACAAAAGTTACCGGTATTTTTGGAGAGAATGTCTTTACCCTGGAAAAAGCCAGGTCCTTTTTGAGCAGTGAAGCTTATAAAAGCCTTTTGACCAGCGTCCAGGGCGGCAAAAAAATTGACCGCAATCTGGCGGGTCAGATCGCCATCGGCATCCGTGCCTGGGCTGAAAGCAAAGGCGTAACTCACTATACACACTGGTTCCAGCCCCTGACAGGTACGACTGCAGAAAAACATGACTCGTTTTTCACTTTAAAAGGCGATGGTACGCCCATCGAGGAGTTTGACGGCGGCACCCTGATCCAACAGGAACCCGACGCCTCTTCCTTCCCTAACGGAGGTATCCGTGCTACTTTTGAAGCACGCGGCTATACCGCCTGGGATCCTTCTTCTCCCGCCTTCATCTATGAAATGGGCGCAGGGAAGACTTTATGCATTCCTACGATATTCGTATCCTATACAGGAGAATCTTTAGACTATAAGGCTCCTTTATTAAAAGCAGTTGAAGCTGTTTCTAAGGCAGCCGTAGAAGTGGCCAACCTTTTTGACAAGAGCATCAGTAAAGTAACGCCCACGCTGGGCTGGGAGCAGGAATACTTTGTCATCGACGAAGCCCTGGCCAATGCCCGCCCGGATCTTATCCAGGCCGGACGCACGGTATTCGGAGCCGCTCCTGCCAAGGGTCAACAGCTGGATGATCACTACTTTGGTTCTATTCCTGAAAGAGTATATGCTTTTATGCGGGACTTTGAAAATGAGTCTTACAAATTAGGCATTCCGCTCAGAACAAGGCATAACGAGGTCGCACCTGCTCAATTTGAAGCAGCTCCTATCTTTGAAGAAATCAACATTGCAGTTGACCACAATATCCTGCTGATGGACCTTATGACCAGAGTGGCCAAAAGACATAAGCTGAAAGTTTTACTGCATGAAAAACCTTTTGCCGGCATTAACGGAAGTGGTAAGCACAATAACTGGAGCCTGGCCACGGATACCGGTATTAACCTGCTGGCACCCGGCAAAACGCCAAAGACCAACTTACTGTTTTTGACCTTCTTTATCAATATTATCAAAGCGGTACACGATCATGCGGATATCCTCAGAGCTTCTATCGCCTCTGCCAGCAATGATCACCGTCTGGGCGCCAATGAGGCGCCTCCTGCGATCATCTCTGTTTTCGTGGGCGAATACCTGTCTCAAGTATTAGGAGACCTGGAAAAACGCGTAGGCGATAAATTTGATGAGCAGGATGAAGCGATCCTTAAACTGGATCTGCACAGATCTATTCCTGAACTCTTACTGGATAATACAGACAGGAACAGGACCTCTCCATTTGCCTTCACCGGTAATAAATTTGAGTTCCGCGCCGTAGGATCTTCTGCCAACTGCGCCAACGCGATGATTACCCTGAACACGATCATGGCCGACGCGCTGAAGAAATTCAAGAAGGAAGTAGATGAGCTGATCAAAAGTGGCAGCAAAAAAGAGATCGCGGTTATGCAGACCCTGCAGAAATATGTCGTGGAAAGCAAAAGCGTGCTGTTTGAAGGTGATGGTTACAGCTTTGAATGGGAAAAAGAAGCTGAAAAGCGTGGCCTTCCCAATGTCAAGACCACTCCGCTGGCACTCGATGCACTTTCTACAGACAAAGCAAAAGAGCTGTTTGAATCTAATAGCGTTTATACACACCGTGAACTGGAGGCCCGTCATGAGATTGAACTGGAAAACTATCTGAAAAAAGTACAGATCGAAGGGCGTGTAATGGGCGACCTGGCCTTAAACCATATTATCCCTGTGGCGGTGAACTATCAAAACACGCTGGCACTGAATATCAAGAGCCTGAAAGACCTGGGAATGGGCGAGGAAAGCTACGCCAGCCAGCAGGATTTGCTGACACGCGTTTCTAAGCACATTCAGGTGATTTATACGAAGATCCATGAGATGACAGAAGCCCGTAAGGTAGCCAATAACATCGAAAACATCCGTACCAGGGCCATCGCTTATGATAGCCAGGTGAAAGCAAAGTTCTTTGATGAGATCCGCTATCATGTTGATAAACTGGAACACCTGATCGACAATGAAAAGTGGACCCTGCCTAAGTACAGGGAAATGCTTTTACTTCGTTAACAGCGTCGAGCGTTAAATCCAACATATAAGTGAAGTGCCGGCCGCCACAAAGCGCGCCGGCATTTTTTGTAACAATTATTGGCGGTCTATAACTTACCTTTGCGCCATGCAAGATTATACCCTTAAAAAAGGCCTGGGTCAGCATTTTTTAAAAGATGAAAGGATTTTGGAACAAATCACACAGGCGCTGGGCAAAACGGCGTTCAGCAGACTACTGGAAGTCGGCCCGGGAGGCGGTGCACTCACCAGACATCTGCTGCAGCTCCCCGCCGTCGAGTTTAAAGCCGTTGAGCTGGACGAGGAAAAGGTCGTATATCTGCACAAAACCTATCCGGAATTAGCGGGCAAAATCATTCATAAAAGCATACTGGACCTGGAGCCTCCTTTTGAAGGAGACTTCACCGTGATCGGCAATTTCCCCTATAACATCTCATCCCAGATCCTTTTTAAGGTCCTGGACTGGAGAGATCAGGTACCCTCGGTTTTCGGCATGTTCCAAAAAGAAGTGGCCCAGAGAATCGCTTCCAAAGAGGGGTCAAAAGACTATGGCATCCTGAGTGTCCTGATCCAGGCGTATTATGATGTGACCTATCTTTTTGACGTACCGCCGTCCTGCTTTAACCCTCCCCCTAAAGTGATGAGTGGCGTAATAGAGCTGACCAGAAGGGAAACTCCGGAAAAAATGGCCAGCGAAAAGAAGTTCAAACTACTGGTCAAGACTGCCTTTAACCAGCGTAGAAAAATGCTGCGCAATGCCGTAAAAGGCTTATTTGATCCGGAATTTTTAAAAGACGATATCTTTAATAAACGCGCAGAGCAGCTCAGCGTTGCCGATTTTGCGCAACTCAGTTTTAAAATGCAATAAAGTGACAAAAAAAGTACTGATTACAGCAAAAGCACATACTGTTTTAAAAGATACCCTGGAAGCACAGGGCTTTCAGGTAGATTATCTGCCGGCCATTACACCGGCTGAATTAATAGAAAAAATAGGGGAGGTCGAAGGACTGATCGTTACCACGCGCCTGAAAATCGACAAAGCAGTTTTAGACGCTGCGCCTCACCTGAGGTGGATCGGACGGCTGGGGAGTGGTATGGAGCTGATCGATGTTCCCTATGCAGAGTCCAAAGGCATTACCTGCGTCAGCAGCCCTGAGGGGAACAGAAATGCCGTAGCCGAGCACAATCTGGGGTTACTGCTTAATCTGCTCAATAAGATCTCCAGCAGCTATGCTGAAGTAAAGCAGCATAAGTGGATCCGTGATGCCAACAGAGGAACTGAGCTGACAGGGAAAACCGTTGGCGTTATCGGATATGGCAATACCGGCCAGGCATTTACCCGGCTGCTTGCGCCCTTTGACGTAACCGTACTCGCACACGATAAGTATAAAGAGGGTTTTGCAAAAGACTATGTACACGAGGCCCAGCCTGAACAGCTCTTCAAATATGCGGACGTTGTCTGTATGCATGTGCCGCTCACTGAAGAGACTTTTCATTACGCCGGCGATGCGTTTTTCAATGCGCTCAAGAATAAACCGGTGTTTATTACTGCATGCAGGGGTAAGGTCACCGATCTGGAGGCCCTTATCAGAGCGCTGGATACAGGAAAGATCTCTGCTGCTGGCATTGACGTGCTGGAAAACGAAAAGCTGGATACTTATACCCAAAAAGAGTGGGACATTTTGGATAATCTGGCCAGCCGGACCAACGTTATACTGACGCCGCATATCGCCGGATATAGCCATGAAGCCTTCTTTAAAATGTCTCAGGTTGTGCTAGAAAAGTTAGGATTCTGGTCGAAAAAATAAAGCGCCATTTGGATATTTATTAACAAATTTTAATTTAACTTCGTAGAAATAACATTTATTGTACAGCGCCGCAGCTTGGTTGCGGCGTTGTATTTTTTTTGTGTATAATCAAAAACATGTCCCATGAGTGAAGTAATGTATGTCTCAAAAGAGAGCTTCGAAAAAATGAAGCAAGAGCTCCACGAAATGCTAACGGTGCAGCGCCCCGCAGCTTCCCGCGCCATTGCTGAGGCGAGGGAAAAGGGGGACCTCCGGGAAAATGCAGAATATGATGCCGCAAAAGAGGCACAGGGCATTTTGGAAGCTAAAATCGCAAAACTGGAGATATTGGTGCACAGTGCCAGGATCGTAGATGAAAGTCAGATCGATACCAGTAAAGTATCCGTATTGACGAAAGTCACTTTTACCAATATGTCTACAAAGAAAAAAAGCACTTTCCAATTGGTGGCCGAAAAAGAAGCCAACGTAAAAGAAGGTAAATTATCCGTTTCCTCTCCGATCGGACAGGGGTTGTTGGGCAAAGCCGTAGGCGATGTAGCTGAAGTCAGTGTGCCTAATGGTAAAATGAAACTGAAAGTGGAAGCGATCGCGCTCTGATATCCGGTCAGCGGCCAGCCAGGTGTTGTAAAAATAAAACAGAAAAGATTTGACAGTACTCCGTTATTGTCAAATCTTTTTTTACATTTGCAATCCTAACCGGAAAACGGGATGTAGCGCAGCCCGGTAGCGCACACGTCTGGGGGGCGTGGGGTCGCAGGTTCAAATCCTGTCATCCCGACAAAATCGATTGATAATCAATCGGCAATAAACTGTTCGAATATATTTTGGACAGTTTTTTGCTTTTTAAGAGCATTTTCTAAAATAGTGTAAGCCTGGGTAAAGTTGGATAAAGAATTCTATGTTTGCCACCGGTATGTAAATTACCCCTTGCAAATTCAGGCCATCTGCGGCACTTAACCGGGAATACTGCTGGATGGATTTTGTTTTCGTTGGTCCCTCAAACAAAACGTTCTGGTTTTTCCGATGGATTTTTAACCCCCGAAATTTAATAATCGTATCTATTGAATTATCGTATAAGATTTTTTACTTAGAATTTATTTATAAATTTGATCTCTAAACAATTTTCAACACAACTGCAACATAATCAAAGGCCGACATCTGTATTGCGAGCATGGCAGCTATGTTCTTAGTGGAATTTGTAGCCTTTATTGAGGTGGAAAGAAGAATTGATCGTAAAACTGTCCAGGAGGCCAAGCTACAAACTCAGCAAGCAAATGTCCTTATCCATCGAATTCAGCAGTGGGCAAGGGTAATCCAAACCATTCGAGAACCGTCCGGAATTAACCAGATAAACATGCCTTAACAGGGAAGAAAGATTAATTGACTCCCTCTTAGTTTCGTCAACGTACCCACATTAAAATTTCAAATGCCTCTTTATTTATATGAGGCATATAATTATTTTTACTTAAATTACAAATGTAATAATTGCGTATATTTGGAAGTTAGGCGTCATTGTATGAGACCACAGAACAGAATAAACAATCCAGAAAAAATTGACCGACTTTTAGTCGACAAAGATTTGAAAGACGGAAAACTTGTTATTATTCAATTCTCTGACAAATTCTATACCGACAAAATACTTGCCGACCTAAACGAACTTTGTTTAAAGTATGACGATAATTTCAGCGTTCGTTTTTATGGACATTATCAAGGTTCTTTTGACTGCGAGACGCTTTTAAAATTGCCAAACATTAAAGCTCTTTGGCTTGACTGCCTGTTGAAAGCCGACAATTTGGAAGTTTTAACTGAATTGCAAAATTTAAGACGGTTAAGTTTGGGTGTATTTGAACTTAAAGAAACAGAAATTCTTAAAGCGAACAATCTTAAAAACCTGAAAGAGTTAATTATCGGAGAAACAAGAACAAAGGCTCTCAATCTTCAATATTTAGAAAACTATAAAGACTTAAACTACTTAATCATTTGTGGACATACTAAAAATATTGATGTTGTTGGCAAACTAACAGACTTGAAATATTTAGGTTTAAATTCGATTTCAAAAGTTAAGTTGGACTTTGTGAATAAACTTAAAAGACTTAAATCATTACATTTTGTTTTAGGTGGACGTGAGAACTTGGATGAAATTGAAGAAAATGAAATTGAAACTCTCGAAATAATTAGAGTTCGAGCATTTAATAGCTTCAAGAATATTTCTAACTTCAAGAAGTTGAAAACTCTTTTGATTGAAGACCAAATACAATTGACTGAACTTCAATTCGACAAAGAAATTTCGACATTGACAGACTTTAAGTTAATCAACAGTAAAACCTTTAAGTCATTAACAGGACTTGAAAAATTAAGCAGACTTAAACAGTTGAGAATATACAAAACAGACATAAACTTTGAAGAGTTCGTAAATCAACAATTTCCAAAGTCGCTTGACATTCTTGCGTTCTATACCGCAAAGACAAAAATTGACAAAGGAATTAAGGAAAGACTTTTAAAATTAGGATACAAAGATGGGCTCGACAGATAAACAACGAACGCCTAACAAGGTATTGCCAAAAGCGGGGCTGAACGGCTTCTGATAATTAAATTTGGTAAAACAAGTTCCATAGTAACCGGGGGACAGTGAAAATGGGACTTTCAATACCTCCATAATTAAATCCATTTCGAGGGACTTGTTTTTGCATGATTTGCTAAATTCGACAATTCTTTTGTTGCAGGCTGCCAGCATATTCGCCAATTGTAATTCCTCTGAAGCGCCCTTATACTTCTTTTGATACAATGCTGTCACATCCTTCTTAGCTTCTTCAAACAAACCTTGTTCCCCATGTTCTTCATCCAGATAGTTAACCAATAAATAATCGCGAAACTGCTTGTTCATAGATGCCGCCTTTAACACCAGTTTCTCCAGATCTTTTCTACTTAATCGTCCAATTTCTGCTTTCATGTGCGATAAAAATTTTACTAAACATGGTGGATAAATTTTTAGAGCACCGTTGCCCGTTCAACATACAAGTTAGATCAATTAGGATATGTTGATGCACGCTTGCCTTAAATAATCAATACTACGCCCTAAAATGTTAAAAATCAAGGCTAGGTTCTTATCTGAATGTAATTTATTTTGAAAAATTGCAACATGCCTTGCAAAAATTAAAACGCATATCAGACAGCAATACCCTAAGACAAGCCCCATACTGAGCAGAATTCACACCGGCCGGATTTTGCCCTCAAAATATTCCTTTGTAACTTGTGAATAAAAATGAGAAATGCCATTTTGATCTTCTTTCTGCTCATTGGCGCCTCAGTCTCTGCCCAGGATTCCTACGTAATTCAGGGCCGTGCAGATAGCTTAAAAGACGGAGACAGGATTTTCCTGCTTTTTACAGATGCCAACCAAAAGATATTAGATTCCACAACGGTCTCAAATAAGAACTTTGTCTTCCGGGGAACCCTTCAGGAGCCCGCGGTCCTTGCCAGGCTATTTGCAAATCAAAATCCCTTTACGGCAACTGCCGGACAAGAAATTGACCATGCGGAATTTGTACTGACACCCTCGGAAAACAAAATTGAGTCTGCCGGTCATCTTCAGGATCTTACGGTCAAAGACTCCAGAGAAAATCAGGCCTGGCAGCAGTTTTTAGCCATGAGAAAAGGCAACGACGCAAAGTTTGGCGCACTGGGTGCCGGGCTCACAGAGCAGCAGTTACAGGACAGTATTATCAGAGATAGCCTGATCAGCGAAGAAAGCATTTTGATGAAAGATCTCAACGAAATCAGAATCCGGTTTGCCAGAGAATACCCCGCTTCCTATATGGCGTTATTAGGCCTGTATTTTGCTTCCGCTGCAGACGGGCTAACAGCAGAAGCCCAAAAGAGTTTCGATCATCTGGAAAGCCGTTTAAAAGAGACAAAACTCGGCAAACAGACGCAGCTCTCCCTTTTAGCCAGTCAGTTGACCGAAATCGGCAAAATAGCTCCGCCATTCAAACAACAAGACACTTCAGGGCGTGTCATATCGCTGGAAGCGTTTAAGGGCAAGTACGTACTGCTTGACTTCTGGGCCAGCTGGTGCGGCCCCTGCCGTGCAGAAAACCCGAATATCTTAAGCGCTTATCAGCAATACAAGAACAAAAATTTCACGGTTATCGGGATTTCGCTGGATATGCCGGGCAATAGACAAAAATGGCTGGATGCCATCAAAAATGATCAGCTTCCCTGGACACAATTATCCGATTTAAACGGCTGGCAAAACCAGGTCGCTGCCTTATACGGTGTAAAATCTATTCCCAAAAACCTGTTGCTCGACCCAAAAGGCAGGATCATTGCAAAAGACATCAGAGGCAAGACATTACAAGAGACTTTATCTAAGTACTTAGCTCCTTAATAGATTCTTTGAATCAACAACACTATGCATGCTTTTCTTTTCCGCGATATTAGCATGAAAATTTCAGTTATGTGCAAGGATCGTAATTTATCCTTCCACACCGGGATATTTATCCATAAATTCAATAGTTTCGTAAGCTGCGTGGATTGTCGCCCAAAAACGTCAGGCGTCTATCGCTCTTTCCCGCTGACCATCTTTTTAAAAAGCAATGTCCTGTTATGAAAAACTATATTTGGGGAGCACTGATCATTTGCGGTTTATCGTGTAACAGTACCGTTCAAAAAATTGACCGTAAAGCGGTCGTCAGTCGTCACGACGTTCAGTTAACCGGGGTAGATACCCTAGGCTCACTGACTGTGGGTAATGGTAAATTTGCCTTTACCGTAGATGTGACCGGCCTGCAGTCTTTTCCGGTGGCCTACGGCAATGGCGTTCCCTTGGGTACTCAGTCAGAGTGGGGCTGGCACGCCTTTCCCAACGACAAACACCTGTCCATCGACGAGACCTTCCAGACTTTTAACTTTAACGGCGACCATCCTGCCGTTTATTCAGTACAGAAGAAATCCGGAAAAGGCAAGCAGGCATCAGAATATTTCCGGGCCAATCCACAACGCATTCAACTCGGTAATGTCGGGCTGGTCATCCTTAAAAAAAATGGCGACACCGCAGCCCTTAGCGACATCCGAGATATCCGGCAGAAGCTGGACCTCTGGACGGGCACCATTACCAGCCTGTTTGAAGTAGAGGGAGAAAAAGTTCAGATGGTCACCTGTGCGGACAGTCAAAAGGATATGATTGCCTTTAAGGCAAATTCTCCGCTACTACAGCAAGGGCGGCTTAAGATACGGTTCCGCTTTCCCACGCCCATGACCGCTTTTTCAGACAAAGCCATCAATTATACGCCCTATACCGGCAATACGACGACCCTTACCCAGGACAAAAGCCAGGCAGTATTTCAAAGAAAAATAGACACCACGGCCTATAGTGTTCAGGCAGATTGGTCTGAAAAGGCCCGGGTCACTGAGATCGGCGACAATGATTTTCTCTTAAGTCCTGCTGACACACAAAATGAATTCAGCTGTAACGTCTGCTTTACGCCAGGTCAGAACAAGATACAAGAACCTGCAAGCTTTGACGCCGTCCACCAGCGCAGCATCGCCGCCTGGAAAGATTTCTGGATGTCTGGAGCAGCTGTGGATTTCAGCCACTGCACAGATAAGCGTGCCTTTGAGCTGGAGCGCCGGGTCGTACTCTCTCAGTATCTGTTAAGGGCACAGGAAGCCGGCAATAACCCACCCCAGGAAACGGGCCTTACCTATAACAGCTGGTACGGGAAGCCTCATATGGAGATGATCTGGTGGCATATGGCACAGTGGGCTGAGTGGGGCCGGCCCGAACTTCTTGCGCCGGCACTGTCCTGGTATTTCCGGGCATACAATACGGCGAGAGACATTGCCCGCAGGCAGGGTTATAAAGGCATCCGATGGCCCAAAATGACCGATAATCAGGGCAGGGAGACCTCTTCCAATGTCGGCTCTTTTTTGATCTGGCAGCAGCCGCATCTGATCTACCTGGCAGAATTGCTCTATCAGAACAGCCAACAGATAAACGATTTAAAAAAATACCAAAAACTTGTCTTTGAAACGGCTGATTTCATGGCCTCTTTCGCCTCCTATGACAGTACCGGCAACCGCTTTAATCTTGGCAGGGGTTTTATCCCGGCCCAGGAGTGCTTCAAGGCGGCCGAGACCTTTAACGCGCCCTATGAGCTGGCCTACTGGAAATGGGCCTTACAGACGGCACAGGCATGGCGCAAAAGACTCCATTTAGACCCCGATCCGGGCTGGCAAAGGGTTATTGACCACCTGGCGCCCCTGCCTGTGCAGGACGGCGTGTATAAAGGAGCGGAAAACGTCGCAGATTCCTATTCCCCGAGTAGTGCTTATACCATCGATCACCCTGCCGTCCTTATGGCTCTCAGCACCCTGCCGGCAAATAACGAAGTTGATACCGCCGTGATGAGCAGGACATTTGATACGGTACAACGCGTCTGGCACTGGGACCACACCTGGGGCTGGGACTTCCCGATGGTGGCCATGACAGCAGCCAGACTGCATAAACCGGAAGCGGCGATCGAAGCCCTGTTTAAAGATGTAAAAACCAATACCTATCTGGTAAATGGGCATAACTATCAGGATGGCCGCCTGACGCTGTATTTGCCGGGTAACGGATCACTGCTCAGCGCGATCGCGCTGATGTGCGCCGGCACTAAAGAAGACCCTCAACGCAATCTGGGCTTTCCTAAAAACGGTAAATGGGATGTAAGATGGGAAGGTTTTAAGCAGCTCCCTTAATACCGGAACAGTGCCGGCTTGAACCGCGCGGCATATAGGCCGGATGCCTGCGCAGGATCTATCTCGCAGACACAAACACCGGCAATACCATATTGCTGGTGTACCAGACAACGGCCCTCCGGCGTAAACAGGGCAGAGGCAGACTCCTGGTAGCTGGAGGCGTAATTGACACTGGCAAAAAAGATCCCGTTTTCCAAGGCACGCATCATCATCGCCTTTTCATAATAAGGGTTTTCCGGAGCAAGAAAATCGCTGCAGGTAACGCCATATTCATTGCTTCCATTAAAATGCGGATGAAATACCAGCCGGGCGCCATGAACTGCGCTCCACCTGACAGACTCCGGATACCGGAAGCCTTCGTGACAGATCGTGATCCCGAATTTTAAACCTTCTATTTCAAATAACTGCCGCTCTGTACCCGGCGTCCAGAACCTGTCCTCACTGGGGTCTAATTGGTTCTTTGTCTGGTAGCCCAAAACCTTTCCATGCCTGTCTATTACATAGGCCAGATTCACTACCTGGCTATTTATATATCCATCCATAGGCAGGACAACGGCTATATTGTTTTCACGGGCCCCTTGCTGCGCCTTCTCCAGTGCAGTATGCAAGGCGGCAGGCGATCTGTCAGATGCCGCGTAGCCCATGCCAGGATAGCCGGGTAAAAAAGATTCGGGGAAGCAGACGATGGCGGCGCCTTTGGCGGCTGCATCCTTTACCAGAAGGTCCAGCAACGCAAGTCCCTCAGATAGTGAGCCAGGGAGCGAAGGAGAAGCGAGCGCAATTTTCATCTCTGTTTTTTTTATTCAGCGAAATCAAAGCTACCATGCTGGTTACCATTCACAAACGGATTCCAGGCGCCTTAGGGAAAAATAACGGTAAAGATATAAGCCACCAGGTTAACCAATAAAACCACGCCATAGAGTATATTGGTTTTACCCTTGCTGAGCGACAGCATTACGGTGAATACGGACAGCCCAAGAAGTACCATAGATTTCATATCCAGCCCCAGTATTATATCCAGATCGAAAAAATAGCAGACCACTACCACCGACGGAATCGTCAGCCCGATGCTGGCCAAAGCCGAGCCCAGCGCCAGGTTAAGGCTGGTTTGCAAATTGTTCTTTCTGGCGGCGATAATCGCCGCCATGCCTTCCGGCAATAAGACGACAGCCGCAATCAATACGCCGACAAGAGAAGTCGGTAGGCCTGCTTCAATGATCGCTCCCTCAATTGTAGGAGAAAACGCCTTGGCCAGCAGCACAACGATACCCAGGCTGAGCAACAAAAAAACAAGACTTAATGCAACGCGCAGGTTAGAAGGCGCCGGGTGGTTCTCTTCCACACTATGCGCACCCTCCGATAGAAAGTAATTCCTGTGCCTTACCGTCTGAACCAGCAAAAAGGCCCCATAAATGGTCAGACAGGCAAAAGCAATGAAGATCAGTTGCGCCTCACTATACTGCGGTCCACTGACACTGGTGGTATAATTGGGCAATATCAGCGTCAAAACCAGGATCGCTATTAAGCTGACCAGTGCCGTATTAACGGACGCCTTTTGAAAAGACTGCTCAAAATGTTTCGCACTGCCCACCAGAATACAGACCCCTATAATAGCGTTCAAGATCAGCATGACAGCCGAAAACACCGTATCCCTGGCCAGATAAAGTGCTTTTTCTCCGCCCGATATCATCAGGGCAATGATCAGGGCGACCTCGATGACAGTAATGGCGATCGCCAGAAGTATCGTGCCATAAGGCTCTCCAACCTTTTCAGCGATCACTTCAGAGTGATGCACCGCAGACAGCACTGCGCCGATCAAAAATAGCCCGGTCAGGATCTGTAAAAATACAGCCCCATTTGCCCATCCCAGAAAATAAGCTACCCAGGCGACAACAGGCAGGAGTAAAGACCAGTCTAAAATTTTCTTCATCAGATACTCGCTTTAGGATTAAGGAAAAACGAAGCTGGTACTAAAGCTAAAACATTTTGATGAAAAGCCGGCATCCAGGGACATATCAATCAGTACCGATACCGGGGGAAAAGGAGTAAGGCCTGCAGATCCTTTGTCTTTGTTCTTTTTTTTCCTGAATTTCTGCCCGATCGGGCCTTTAATTCAGGGGAAGCAATATTTTTCTGATTTTAAGCAAAACAGGCGCAACCCGGTTAAATAATTATATCATTTAATTTACACACCTGCGACTCTTCGCTTATATTCGGACAACGCCTCATCCAGCCTGGCTTTCGTATCCACGGCACCTGGCGCGTTATGCGAAGGATGTATAAACAATTTAACACCGCGGCTTGCCAGGATCTCAGCCACCGTCGTTACCGTCATCCATACCGCGGTAATAAAAGCGATCGTAGAAACAGGGCCAATTTTATCTGGATGGTTTTTAAGGGGAACAGAAGCGTCTTCCACCGGAGCGCAGGTATCCACGACCACATCAGCGATCTCAAAAATCGTTTTACCGCTGGAGTGCCGGGTTTTTTTGCCTTCCGCCTCCGCAGCAGACCCGAATACGACGAGCTTCATGCCTTTGTCTTTAGCCTCCAGTGCTACATCAATATTGACACTATTGATCCCTGTATGAGAAAAGATCCACATCGTATCGCGCGCATCAAAATCATACCCTTTCATGATCTCCTTTCCATACCCCTCTACCCGTTCCAGAAAAATAAACTGATGCACCCCCATCTGTCCGGTTATATTCGTAAAAAAGGTCAGCGGTAATTCTACAATCGGGTGAAACCCTACAAAGCCGCCGATACGCGGGTACATCTCTTCAATAGGCAACGTAGCGTGCCCGCAGCCAAAAGTATGCACCCAGCGGCCGCATTCAATAGAATCTGCCATTACTTCGGCGGCCTTTTGGATGTTATCCATCTGTGAAGCCTCGATGCTTCCCATAACATTTCTGGCATTTTCCAACCAAATTTTAGCTAACATAATCGTATTAATTTAAAGATGAAAAGTTTTACTTTAGCTTATCTGCCGGCACGCACGCCGCGAAGCACCCCCGCACACAACAAAGCCATTACGATCCATTCTGCAGCGATAGCCGTCGATAGATTATCTATACCTGAATGCTGGACAATGACACCCATCAGATAATTGACCAGCATATTGCCTGTCAGCGCGACCACCAGTACAATACCGAAAGCCGTAGCTGAGAGCCTGCTGAAACGCTCTGCCACCATCCCCAGCATTAACGGGAAGCCACCTGCCAGTCCCCCGCCGATCAGCATAAGCGCTATTATTATGGTGGTGTATGAGGCACCCCAGGTGAGCAACGCCCATCCCAGGGCCAGCAGGACAAAAGCGATCAGCCAGAGCCTTGCCGCACGAATGCCTCTTAATACACTACCTAAAAGCAACCGCATGACGGTCATACCCACAACGGATAAAGAAAGCGCAAACAAGGCATGGTTGTTTGCAAATGACTTTACCCCTGTCAGATAAGTTGTAGTCCAGTTATTAATAAGTGCCTCCAGACTGCTTTGGCAGAACAGAAAAAAAGCAATAAGAATCAGCACCGGATCTTTTAGCAGCCTTACCACCTCTGCGACCGGAAATCCGCTTCCAAGCTTTGCCACAGGGAATCCGATGCACAGATAAAATACGCAAAGCGCAAAGCAAAGTCCGCCAATGATCGCCACGATCAGTTCATAGCTGACAATTTTTTCCAGGACGCCAATAACCAGCGGCATGCCCAGTGCGCCAATGCCAAAGAAGACGCCTAAAACACTTAAGCTGGCGCCCTTTTTGTCATCACTCAGATCAGCGACCAGAGCGCTGGTGGCACCATTGATCGCACCGCCACCCAGACCAAATAAAAAAGCGCTTAGTCTGAGCACCCCCCAGGACGGTGCGTAAGCGAGTCCCTCAAAACCTAAAAACATACTCAGGCAGCATCCCGCCAAAATATATTTGTATCCATATTTATCACAGGCCGGGCCAAATAATAAAGAACCCGTTAAGATCCCTAAGGGAAGAATAGAAAACAAAGTCCCCGCACCAATCTCATCCAGGCCAAAGCGGATCATCAGCGCCTGTTTGACAGACCCTAAAGTGGTTATCCCCACGCCAAATAACAGGATGCCCATACAGGCTCCCCAAAAGACAAGTTTCTTATTATGCATAAATGGATGTACGGTTTTGGTAACTGAGTTGAATAGCCGACCATGCGGCACCATACAGGCAGGCGAGCCCCTTAAGGCCTGAACCAACCATCCGGACCCTGCCGGCAGCCAGCGGCTGCGCCCATTTCTGCATTTCTGCTTTTATATCTTCCAGATATTTTAATGCCGGCCCGAACACGCCGCCACCAAATATGATGATCTCCGGGTTTAAAATACTGACCAGGTTAGCAACAGCCCGACCCCAGGCAGCGGTGCAGTACGTAAGTACATGCAAGGCAACAGGGTCTTCTTTTTCCGCCGCTTTAAATACGGCGGCAGTTTGCAGCGGTATTTCGCGGCGGAGCATTCCATTATAATCAGGTGTTTGTTCTATCAGTGACTGGGCAAGTCTGGCGATCCCGTCTCCGGAACTGTAAGACTCGAAACAGCCAAAAGACTCATAAAGCGCCTTATACTCATCTTCCAGGGCCATCCAGCCAACCGCACCCGCCGTTCCTGAGGCTCCGCGGATCACACTGCCGCCAGACAGAATGCCGGCGCCAATGCCGGTTCCCACTGTAATAAAAATGGCATTGGCAGCCTCCCTGGCCTTTCCCTGCCAGACCTCACCCAATATAGAGCAGGTTCTGTCATCTTCAATACTGATGGGAATATTGCCGAAACACTGCCGCAATCTTGCTTTTAACGGATACGCCTCCCAGCCGGGAATATTCGGCGCCCAGACCCTGTCATGATCCGGATCATACATCCCCGGAATCGCTACCCCTATGGCGCTGAGCCGTTCTGTTTGGCAGGCGGTAACTTCGCTGATCTTTGAACAGATAAACGCACCGACGGCCTCTCCTTTCAGATCATCCAGCGCTGTGCGCTGTTCTTTCAGGCATTCGCCGCTCTCCGAAAAAAGACCTATCCATAATTTGGTCCCGCCAAGATCAATGCTAATAACCATGCTATTAGATTTAAAGATGAATAACGGATTGCGACTTTATGCTATAAAAATAACAAATACAGCACAAAACAGCAAACTTTTATGTCTTAAACTATACTTCATCACCTTGTTTTCCTGCCAGTTTTATGGCCGTATCCAATGTGTGGTCAACAAGCTTATGAACTTATAAATAGTCTTTTACCCTATTAAAATAATCTCTATCTTTGTGATGCATGCGCCAGAGGCTTATCACGTGCCGGAATTGATTTTCCAGAAGAAACCCCATTCCTTTAGCGTTTTTATGCAGGTTTTGCAGCAACTAACTTGTTCCCCGGCGCAGGTATGCAGAACCTAAAATGCTGTCATTTGTTTAATTTGCGGTTCAAAATCTCTATAAAAATAAGAAACATGGATATACCTGCTACCGGTCTTTTTAAAAATGAAAGACATGCCTTTATCATTAAAGAGATTAGTTTGCACAACAAAGTACTCTCTTCTGAGCTGAGTCAAAAACTAAATGTATCTGAAGATACCATAAGACGCGACCTTGCAGAATTATCTGATGCAGGCGAACTAATCAAGGTCCATGGCGGAGCACTTTCCAAGTCTTACCATTATCCGATCCAGCAAAGCAAAACCTACGCGCACGATGCTAAAAAGGAGATCGGCAAAAAAGCCATTCAGCTGCTCAGACCAGGCTCCAATGTCCTGATCGGAACAGGGACCACCATGCTGGAGCTTGTTCGCCAGATCCCCGAAGACCTGGAGGCCACCTTTTTTACGGTAAGTCCCCTGATGGCCCTTGAGCTCGCTACGCACCCCCTGCTCACTGTTATCCTGATAGGGGGCAAATTAGATATGTCCTCTCAGATCAATATCGGCGAAAAGCCTATCGCAGAGCTGGCAGAAATAAAAGTTGATATCTGCCTGTTAGGTGCCTACGGGATGGACGCCAAAGATGGGCTGACGGAAAAAGACTGGGCTGTGGCACAGGTAAAAAAAGCCATGTTGCGGGCCGCCAGGCAGCTGGCCATCATCACGATCTCAGAAAAGCTGGACTCCTCTCTTCCGATGAAGCTCTGTCCCTTAAAAAATATCGATTACCTGATCACTGAACTCTCTCCACAGGATGCAAGACTAGACAGTTACAGAGCGGAGGTTGCCCTGCTGTAGCGTTATTTCAGGTGCTGTTTTGCCCACATAACCATTAGCGGGTTGACATCGCTGTTCCAGGCCTTTTTATACAAATCACGCACGACTGTCAGCCAGATGAGACGCCGGTTGGCCTTACTGCCCACGTCCTGCTTACCGCCTGCGGCCAGATAATCTTCCCTGCTGGTACTGCATATGCGGGCATACTGGCCGGTCTCGGATTTCAGGTCTTTGTTTTTAACCCGGATAAAAAACTGTAGCTGCTCGTCTGAAAAGGGGCCGTGTTCCGCCCATTTGGCAGAATCCTTCGCATACACCGTCACACCATCTTTAAACAGATAGGGTTCCTGATAGCCTTTCACGTATTGATCTTCATAGACAATTCCCTTTACGGGAAACTGCCCTCCTGATTGTGCCCTGACCCAGTTCAGTAATTGATCCGTATAAACAGACGCAACACTTTTTTTGGTGATCCAGCAGGCCGTAGCCACCCAGACGGCTAACTTTTCCGCACCGGGATTGAGCAAATAAACGAGCGCCTTTTTGCGCCGGCCGGTCCTTCCATCTACGCCTGTTTTGTAAGCATATAAGTGAACAGGAAACCCCTCCCATCCTGGCAGCGTATCGGTTACCGTTATCAGCTCCTGTACCATGTAGGCGCTGGATAAAACACCGGCCGCCTTGTGGACGAGTACGGGAAAACTGTCTTTCAAATACGCCTCCGGCAGCTGCACGTCTTGCGCCAATCCGCTACACCAGCAACACACTGTTAACACCCCCGCTAGTACTGATTTTTTCACCCTTCGTCTTTTTTGTACGTTCTTGTTATTTCTTCTTTAATAACTGATCCACCCTTACAAAGTCATATCCCTTTTGCTTAAGCCGATCAATCAATGCGCCTAAGTGGTCATAAAATTTATCAGTCCTTCTGGGATCCGTTCCAAAATGAGTCAGCAGCAAAAACCCGTTCAAGCCGCTTTGGTGCCGGTTTTCATACTGAAGGATCCTTTCCATTATTTGTGCGCTGCTTTTATATTTTGCGCCCATATCCGGCGTAGTATAGTCTGCATTGCTGCCTGTACCGGGTGTAAAGTTTACCAGTTGCAGGCCGAATTCAGCCGCCCATTTAGCGATGGAATCATTATGCCATTCATAAGGCGGCAGAAAATAACGGGCGTCTTTTTTCCTGATCCCCCACTTATCCATCTTATCATAAACGGCAGAGAGGTCACGCACGAAACTGTCTTTGGTGACTAAAAGCCGGTCTCTGTTGTCCCAGGGAGCATAGAGCAAATGTTTATCTGAATGCGGGCCCAGATAGAAGTCTGCTTTTTTCAACATTTTAATCGTACCGGCGTTGTGCGGATCGCCGTAAAAGTTACCGGTAAAGAAAAAAGACCCCGGCGCTTTTTTAGCCTTAAGGGTTCTGAGGATCTTGCGCGCGCCGTCACTAAAGGAATCCGCGGTAAAAACCAGCGCGATTTCTTTTTCCGTACTGTCGCCTCTGATAACCGCTCCTGCGTCCACTATACTGTTAGCGGGTACTGCCGGTATCTGGCTTTCTGACTGCTTTGCTGCTAAAAGATAAACCAGAGAAGCCGTGCCATCCATGGTTGGTTCATTGGTACTGTAATCTCCATAGTCATCATGGTAGACGGCCAGCCCACTCTGAAAAGGCGCATAGCTGTCCGCATGGCTCAGCTGGATTCCGATTAAGTTGTTGTAAATACTTCCATATACCGGTCCGTCCACCAGGCCGCCATCAATAGGATAATGCCCGATATGCGTGAAGGCAGAATGCGGATCTGCCGGGGTGTCGCCGCTGGCAGGCAGCCCGTAGACCATCGAGGTCCCCCAGGGGTTCAGACCAAAAAGCCAGTCAAAATTCGCCTGTTCGAGCGCGCTGAATGTCCGGTCTCCGGAAAGCTGCCTGTACCAGTAACACTGGATTGCAAAACTGACGGTCAGGTTATTACTGCACCAGATAAAGGGCACACCCCTGTAAAAGGCATTGTCTTTGGCCCGTTGCCAGACGTCCTGAATCCCCTTACGGTAGTCTTCCAGTATCTGCTTTTTAGCATTACCCTCCAGTTGTCTGGCCAGTTCATAATGCCCGAGATTAATAAAAGGATAGTATTGATAGTGATTGGCCGTGTCGCGGTACATCCAGGGCGTGACCGGTTCTTTTTGCGCATAACGGATGGCAGAATCCAGCAGTTGTTTATTTGTCTGCTTTAACCTGGCAAGCGCCGCAAAGGCCAGTTCCATATCATCCACCCAGTTGTCTTCCGCGTAAATATAAGGGGAGACCACAGACACGGTCTGCGTGACGCCGGGCTTGCGCTGTGCAAAAGCCAAAGCGGTATAGGCATGTTTTTTAAGATCATCGGCGTAGGTTTTATCCAGCCGGCCAAACAGTTCTGTTCCCAGCGCAAAAGCGCCTGCAAATTTGCCCGCCGTCGAACTGGTTCCCGTGGTATGATTCATAAACTTGCCGCGCTGTTGCGGCTGTCCGCTGATAAAATAAACCGGCCTTTCAATGCCTTTGCCATAAAAAGAATCCTCGACCGGGAGCCGCATCCCATGATGGTCTCTGTCATCGGCCACCTGGTTAAACATCCAGTCCGGCCTGGGGTGCAGTTTGAGCAGAAAATTCAGCCCCCATCTGGCTTCGTCCAGAATATCCGGCACCTGGTTGGAACCCTCCAGTCCGCTTGCCTGCTTTTTATCCGCAAAGGCAGACGGAAAGTCCCGGTAAGCCGCCAGGAGGTGCCAGGTGGCATTGGCCGTCGTTGAACTATACTGCAGATAATCCGATGCGTCGTGCCAGCCGCCTGTCATATCTATATGTGTACTGTCCGCCATGGGCCCATACATCGTATACCCGTCCCGGGTGTGACAGGAGTCCTTTAAAAACGGGTTAAACCCACAGCGCTGCTGCCTGAGATAGGCAAGACAAAAATCCGCGGCGCCCTTATACACATCTTCGCCAATTTGAAAGACCGGAGATCTTGCCTTGCCCGCCATTAAATAATAACGGCCAGAGCCCTTAAAGGCTGTAAAATTTAACCTGGCGCTGCTCTCAAAAGGTCCGTATTGTCCAAAGACCTTTAGCACCCTGGCCGTAAAGACTTCTTTACCTGTCCGGGCATCCATCAGGCGAAAGGCAGAGAGCGCGGTTTTTGTCTGGCTGCACCACACAGCTACTTTTACACCGCCCGGCTGATAGCCCAGCTGGTTGATACGGATCCACTCCTTACTGGCACCGGGCATTTGCGCTGTACTAAAGGCCGGGCAGAGACACAGCCACATCATCATGCTTACCGTTAAAACGATGATCAGCGCCCCACGATATTTAGCATGGCCGTTCATGCCATTTTCATTTTTTCTGCTCAAGATTTCCATGATGCCTGCTGCTTAAATTTTTCTAAGATGATGCGCCAGACCGCCTACTCTTCCCAGCCCGGGTTTTGCGCTAAAGTTACGCCATGATCCTTATACAGCTGGATCTGGTCCAGCGGCAATGGCAGCAGGTAAATCCTGTCGTTATCAATGACACGTAAAACCGATGCAGGCTTTATATAACCTTCATTACCGCCACCTTCAATGATTACACTGGCACTCAAATGGGGGTAATCGGATTTTTTGATCCAGGCACCCCTGTTGAGATCCGGATGCTTAACCATATCCATATAATCCAGTTTTTTCCATCTTCTCAGATCATCATCCCGGACACCTTCCATGCTCATTTCAACCCTTCTTTCCCTTCTGATTTCCCAAAGCATAGAAGATACCGTCGGATCTCTTTTAGGATCGTCATAAACCTTTCCGTTTACGGCCGGCTGGCCGCCGATCACCTGCAGCGGCGGCAGGTTTCCGCCAGGACGGCTTCTGAGTTTATTAATAGACATATCCAGGTCTGCCTGTGTTACCCCGCCTAGTTCCTGGGCCGCTTCTGCGTAATTAAGCAATACTTCTCCCAGACGGATAATGGGCGCATCCGTGGGGTTCACATTGGATAAGCCCCTGCCATCGTTCATAATCTCCTCATTAAGGAACTTAAGGGTCGCGTACCCTGTGGAAGAAGCACCGAAGAAGGTGCCCGCAGGGCGGTCATATCCCACCGGCCTCAGATCGGGCGCGAAGGTACCAGCCATCCGGGAATCCCTGTGGGCCATTACATGACCGATGCCTTTATCCCCCTCATATTCATCAGACAGCTCAATAGGCTTTCCGTCGGCACACAGGTAATCGTCAATCACATCCTTATTCGGGCCGGTCTGGCCTTCTCTGTTTACATAACTCACCAGCGTATGGGTTACCTGACCCGATTCATATTGTTTATACAGGATCATTTCATTATTGGAGGAAAGGTCCAGCGCATTAAAGGATTCCCTGTAGGTGTAATTAAATGAAAAGCCACCTTTATTGATGAGTTCGGCAGCGGCCCATTTAGCGGCTTCCAGAAAGGTTTTCGCCGCTGCCTGGTCCACGTTATGGTATTTCTCCCAGGTTCCCTCAAATAAAAACACTTTAGACATGAAGGCCAGGACGACCCACTTATTGACCGTAAGGCCTTTTTGTCCGTCAGATTCACGGACATGGTCCGCCGCATACTGAAAATCTTCTAACACATGCTTCATGACCTCTTGCCTGGGATCCCTTGGCCGGTACAGCGAATCTTCCTGTTCTGAAGGAACCGCTTTATCATACCAGGGGACGTCCCCAAACCTTTCCACTAACAGATAATAAGCCATGCCCCTGAAAAAACGGGCAATGCCTGTCCAGTGCTCCTTTGCCTCGTCAGGCATATTTGCTCTTTGCAATCTGTCTAAAAAAATATTGGCCTTGCGGACATTGGTGAAACTCCAGCCGCCGCCTGTACTGGGCACTACCTTAGGGTATTGACTGGGGCTGGTCTCACCAAATTCGTCATTAAGTGTCTCCCCGGTAAAATAGGCACCCCAGACCCAGCCGGCGCCATATCCTGTAAAATAAGTGGGATAAAACCCATAAGAGAATGTCCGGACATTACTTTCATTAGACCAGAAATTATCGTCGGTCAGCTGATCCAGCGGCGGCTTGTCTAAAAAGCCTTTTTTACAACTGGAAAAGAGACAGACAGCGCTTATTAAAAAAATGATTATGCGTTGCATCCTGAATATTTTTATTGTTTGAATATGCCCGGAAACCAGACCCTGCACCTGATACCCGGATTTTCTTTTATTATGTATCGCGTTTGCCTTACGTGCTAAAAGGTCACCTGCAATCCGAATGAAAAGGTTTTTCTGTACGGATATACCCTTCCAAAAGCGTTTCCGGCGCTTGCTTCCTGTTCTTTTGTATAGTCTACTTCCGGATCAATGGGTATCTGCAGATGATCGAAGGTCAGTAGGTTCTCGCCGCTCGCATAGACCCTGACTTTAACCAGGTTCAGTTTTGAGACCAGTTTATTGGGAAGGCTGTACCCCAGCTGAACATTTTTCAGCCTGAGATAAGCCATATTCAACAGATAGCGGCTCTGCGGATAGAAATTAAAGGTATTAAGCGGGTTAGACGTGGGTCTCGGGTAATAGGCGCCCGTGTTCTCCGGTGTCCAGTAATCCAGCTGGTGCTGATACCAGGCTTCTGCCACACTGAATCCCGGAATGAAGATCGGGCCACCGCCGGCAGGCCACAGGTCCCTTTTGCCGACTCCCTGCCAGAACATATCAAAATCAATGCCTCTCCAGGCTGCTCCCAGCCGGATGCTGTACTGATAGCGCGGCGTAGAATTGCCGATTACTTTCATATCTCCGTGATCATCCACCGTAGAGTTGCCCGGGTCGATCTTTCCGTCCCCGTTCAGGTCCTTATAGTGTACATCTCCGGGACCAAAATTGAACCAGTTGCTGTTGCCTTCCAGAAAAGACTGATCGGCGATGCCCGGTTTAGGGATCCAGCGCCCGGAGCCGTCTTTGCCGTCGAAGTCTGACTGCTGGAAGAGTCCCACGCTTTCGTAGCCCCAGATCTCGCCCAGGGTCTTTCCCTGATAAATACTCGTGATGGTTTTAGTGACGTTGGCATCCTTGGTAATCTTTTCAGTAAAGTCACTAAGGGTAACGGCTGCATTAATACTCAGGTCCCTGCCGATATTCTGGTGATAATCCACTGTAAGTTCCCAGCCTGTGGTGCGCATGGCGCCATAGTTTCTGACAGGGCTGGTTCCCCCGTAAGAACTGGGCAGCGTGACCCCCGGCCGGATCATATCACTGGTCGTTCTCTGATACCAGTCAAAAGTCGCGCCCAGGCGGTCATCTAAAAACCGGGCATCCAGCCCGAAATCCAGTGTGGCGATCTTCTCCCAGGTCAGGCTGCTACGCACTTCCTGCGGTGTACTGAAAGTAATTTCATTATTATCTCCGATCCACCATCCGGAGGAAGAAGAAGCCATGGTAGACAAAAAGCGGTATTCCCCTACACCCTGGTTGCCTAACTGCCCCCAGGAACCTCTTACTTTTAAGAAGGACAACGTGTTTTTAAGCGGTTTCATAAAGGGCTCTTCTGTCAGCACATATCCTGCTGACATGGAAGGGAAAAATGCCCAGGCATCCTTTGTCGGGAAACGTGAAGAGCCGTCTCGCCGGCCATTTAATTCCAGTAAGAATTTATCCTTATAGCTATAATTGACCCTTGCAAAATAGCCGAGCGTTGACCACTGGGTAATGGGCCATTGCTGGCCGGCCGTTTTCCCCGGACTTCCATAGGCAAACTGATCTCCTGTTGTCAGGCCAATTTCCCCAAAGTCCGGATCGATAATGCCCCTGCGTTCGGAATACTGGCCCCAGCTATTATACAGGTCCATATCAGTACCTAGTATAAACTTCAGCTGATGGTCGTCCAGATGAAGGTCATAAGTAGCGAAAGCCTTTGCAGTATGCATTTTATCCCAGTTCGAAATATAGGTCACGCCGTTGTAGGAAGTGGATTGGTAATTGTCCAGGTAATTCAGCTGCCCGGCCCAGAAGTCTATCCCGGAGGTCCCGCCGCCTATGGAATGATAATGCTCATTATTGGTAGAATAGCTATAATCCAGATTAATACTAAGGTTCTTTAAGGGCCTGATGGTCGCCCCCGCAGAAGCACGCATATAAGCGTTGTTGTCCCGGTTCATATGCGCCTGCGAAACTTCGGTGACGGCGCTTCTGAAAGGCTTCCCGTCAATAGTCCCGTAGGGATAGATGGCCGGCCAGCGCAGCAGGTAATACCAGGGCCCAAATGCATTACTCCCGAAATTATAAGGCGTTGTGGTAAGCGAGGAAGAGTAGATCATTTTCGCTCTTACATCCAGCCAGTCCGTAACAGATGAAGTGACACCAACAGAAGCATTATAACGATCAAACTCATCGGGATTAACCTTTAGGACACCTTTTTCCCCCAGATACCCCAAACCGATATTATAGGTCGTTTTCTCACTTCCGCCGCTGATGGAGATATCATGTTTTTGCTGAGGGCTCCAGTCGCGCATATACATTTTCAGCGGATCCCAGGAGCGGTAAAAATAAAGGTTGCCGTTTCTGATCTCATAGTCACGGCCTTCTACCATCTCAGGGCCCAAGTCCTGGCCGCCATATTTATCTGACCATTCTTTGATCTTCTGGTTGCCGACAGAATCGAAGTACATGCCCAGTACGCCAAAGCTCTGGATATCCGGATTATTGGCAGAACGGCGCAGGGCCTGTAAAACCATCTGAGCCCCTTCATAAGCCGGAGCAATTTTAGGCAGTGTCGTTGGCTGGCTGTAGGCAAAGTTATTGCTGTAAGTCACCCTGGCCGGCATGTTCTTATGCCCCGATTTTGTTTTGATCAGAATAACACCCCAGGCGGCCCTTGTACCATAGATAGACGTAGAGGCCGCATCTTTCAATACGGAGATCTGTTCAATATCCTCGGGATTGATCATCTGCAGGTTGGGCATCTCTACATTATCCACTAATATTAAAGGCTGGGTTCCCTCAGGACTATTGAGCGAACCTGTAATACCTCTCAGCCGGATGGATGGGTTTTTCCCCAGTTCTCCGGAAGGCGTTGTAATGGTAAGGCCCGGAACAACTCCCTGAAGGCCCCTGGCCAGGTCCGTGATAGGCCGGGACCTCAGCACCTTCGTATCCACGGTGGTAACCGCGCCGGTGACGTCGGACCTTTTTTGTGTACCGTACCCCACGATCACGACATCAGAAAGTGCCTTATTGTCTTTTTCCAACACCACCTCAAAAGAAGTACTGTCGGCTATTGCCACTTCCTTATCCACAAAACCGACATAGCGGAAAATAAGGATCTTAGCCTTATCCGGCACTTTCAGGGAAAAGGCACCCCGCTCATCTGTTGTTGATCCCATAGCAGCGCCTTTAACCAGGATCGAAACACCATGTAAAGGTGTATTGCTCTGATCGGTTACCGTTCCTGTCAGCGTCCTGGACTGGGCAAACAAATTCTGTACGCAAAAGCAGCAGCACAACAGAAAAACCGAAAAGTAGATGTACTTTGTTTTCATCCGTAACATTTTATTGGTTATTAGTGAACGGATGGAGTGACATCTGCATATAGGCCTTGGCATTCCCCCATTAGACGTCCCGTATTCATCCGTATGTATTAATGACTATTACTGGTCAGTGACTCAGCAGATGATGCAAAGGGCCTCCCGGACATATACCGCGCTTTCCAATATTTCTCTCTCATGCCCTCCAATCACTGAACTGGTTTCAGACCAGGTTTTACCGCCTGGCAAAATATTTTAACGGTGCGCATCATTTTGGCCATTTTCATCCCACAATCAACTTAAGCGCTCAAACCGCACAAACCCGCAAACATCTTCCTTCTTCACCACTAAATTAACTTAAATAAGCACAAAAACGCAAATTATTTTAAAATTTCATTAACAGGGGCAGCCGGCTTGCCGGCCAGCCACCTCACATTGTATTGCTATTCAACCCGATGAGACTGGTGCAGGAAAACCTGCATTGGTAAAAAACCTTAACGAAAAAGCTGAAATATGCACCTCTTATTGGAGCAACCAGATAGGCAGGTTAATATCCACTGTATTGAAATTGATTTTATAAAAAATCACACCGGCAAATCACCTTTTTTTTATTTTTTGCCCGTTAATTTTGCCGGATCAAAAAACAGGCGCCCGGCAGTAGCCGGCGAGATGGGGATAACATGATATTCAATCATCAGCAGGCTAAGGCGGCTGAGAAACCCAGTCGCCAATAAAATAAAAACAGCAAAAAGCATTTGCTTAGCGCAAGTCAGAGACTATAACTTACAAGCATAATAGAAATGGAGACAAAAAATGCTGATACCGCACTCCTTATAATGGATGTGCAAAAATACACCCTCAGATCACTGCGAGACGCGAATTATTATATCCATGGCATTGCCCGCACCCTTGCCGCCGCCAGACAGGCCGGGATACCCGTTATATATGTCGTGGTAGGGTTCAGGCCCGGCTACCCGGAGGTGCATCCTGACAATCAGGCGTTCGCAAATATGAAAAAGCTGAACGTGGGCCTGGACGACCCCGATAATTATCAGGTGCCGGACTCCATCGCTCCTAAAGCGGAGGATTTAGTCGTGATCAAAAAAAGGTTTAGTGCCTTTGCCGGCAGTGGTCTGGATGTAATATTAAGGGCAAAGCAGATCCGCCATCTGGTACTGGCAGGGATTTCCACCAGCGGCGTTGTGCTTTCAACGCTCAGAGAGGCCAGTGACAAGGATTTTAAGATAACAGTACTGGCAGACGGCTGCGCCGACAAGGACGATAGCGTCCACCAGCTGTTACTTGAAAAGATATTCCCGAGGCAGGCGCGGCTGACCACCATTGAAGACTGGTGTGATGAAATCCGGTACTAACTGCGCCTGCCCTTTTATTTTTTCCATGCAGTCTATTTGTTTTCCACAACAGGAAAAGAGGCGATCCGAAGACGGGTGGCCCCCATCGGGATAAGGGTCACTTTTTCTTCCGGTGTCTGTACGGCAACCGGACTCTCAGGCAGCACCCCGCAAAGGCCATGCTGATCGATCTTCCATTCAGGAATTTTTCTTGCATTTACTACCATTTCCAAAGGCACGGCACCTGGCGTAAAGGGCATAGAGTCCTTTGGCCATGGCTTCTGCCTGACTTGCCAGTGAGAAATATCGCCATCCTGAGGAATAACCAGTCCATAATTCCAGGCACTGGCCGGGTAGATATTATAAGCCGGCCACTTAGCGGGATCCGCATCCTTTTGCCAGTGAGAATCCCCGATTGCAGAGGCGCGGCTGTCTTCTTTCTCAAAGGTTTCTTTGATCTTCAATGAGAAACTCAGCGGGCCGTAGTCTACACTGACACTGTTTTTATTCTTTGTCCATTTTTTTAACCTCGGTTTCATGGGCAGTTTCAGGGAAATCCGGTCGCCGTTTTTCCACTTACCTGTCACCTTAGCATAGCCACCGGCAGCCAGGCCGGAAGAGACCGCCTTGCCGTTTACCGACACCTCCGCCTGTTCACACCATCCCGGGATCCTCAGGTATACCGGAAAAGTAAGTGCCTTAGGCGTACTTACCGTAAAACGGATCTCCTGTTCAAACGGATAATTTGTTTCTTCTCTCAGGGTCACGGCCACGCCTTCTGCCACCCTGGCGGTAACGGAACTCGCCGCATAGAGTACGGCCGCAATTCCCTTATCAGGCGTCGCCATCCAAAGGTTTTCAGCATAATAAGGCCACCCCTGTGCATGGTTATGCTGGCAGCACCTACTGCTGAAAGGGTTCATCATCAAAAAGGGACCGTTGTTTTCAATACCGGGGCTGTGGTTCTTATTATCGCTGATGACCATATTAGGTGCTGTCAGATACCTGAGCGATTTAAAATCAGGCATCACGGCCGCCGGATAAGTGTTGAAGGCCACATCTTCACAGTTGTCCGCCCAGAAAGGGTCACCGGTAAAACGCAGCAGCATTTCATCGGAAGCCATCTGTTCGACCATGCCACAGGTTTCAACGGCCTGATGCGGGTCAGTATAACCGGGGCGGGCATTTTCATCGGCACCAAACATGCCTCCGGGTACCTGTCCGTAAATATTGCGGACCAGATAAAAGTCACGGTAGGTGGCTTTCAAATCAGAAGAGTCCCTGGACAACATATAGTAGGTCGCAGGTTCGCGGAAGCTCTGGGCAATATTTACGTTATGCCAGTTGGGTAAGTTGTCCGCTTGTCTCCAGTCTGCCGTATTGCGGTGGATCTTTTCTGCCAGTTTCAAAAGCTGCTTATCACCGGTCCTGTTGTAGAGCCAGTATACGCTGTAGAGGTTATCACCGCCACGGCTGTTTTCCCAGTAGTCCTTTAAAAACGCGCTGTCCGGCAAATTAAGCTCCCAGTTAAAATACCGGGTCATAAACGGAAGTACCCTGTTGTCCTTGCTGTAATCGTAATAAGACTGCAGACACCAGAGCATGATCATATTAGGCCAGAGGTCCGGTTTGCCATTTCTTAAGGTAAGCGGACCAAAATAACCGTCCGCCCGCTGGGTCCGCAAAACAGCTTCGATCCAGGTCTCAGTCTCCTTAAGCATGGCGGGATCTTTCAGGATATAAGCCAGGTCTCCGTAGCCTTTAAGCCAGTACGGCACTTCTTCCCAGCCGTGCCCCCCTTTCCCTTCTTTATCCAGCCAGGCATTATCCTCTTTTTCCAGCCAGGCGCTGATTTCTCCCAAATGGCCGGTGAGGCCGTCTCTTTGCAATTCCAGGTATTTTTTCAGCCATCCGGCCGGCTGGATGCTGCCTATAGGCAGTTTCACAAAATGCAGGGGTGTAAGGGGCGCTTTATTTCCCACATAATACGGGTTTATCGCCTGAGTGCCCGGCTGCGCAACCTCAGTTACAACAGCCGGAGACTGTGCCAGGACTGAGCCCTGGCACAGTAGCAATGCTGCTGCCCACAGATATTTTCTTACACAAAATGTCATGCGGCTTGATTTTATTTATTTAAAAGCTGCTGTTCCAGTAAACGCATATAGAAGCCTCCCACAACACTGCGCGCCTGGAACCCAACCTGATGCGCATCTGTAGTCTCATACCAGTCGCTCAAAGGCACTCGGTCAGGCGTTTCAGTAGCAAATTTGTAGATCGGATCCATAAAAAACTCAAAATCAGCTTTTGTCTTTGTCATACTGGCCGTCCACAGGATCCAGTCGGACTTGGTGTACGTTTTTCTGCTGTCCAGCGGAAGACCAAAGGTTAACTGCTTGGTTTTGTAAAAGGCGAGTTCCTTGGCAATTACAGATTCGGGGAATGCGTTTATGCCGAGCATCTTATCCCATACCATATTGTATTTCTGGCTCCAGCTTTCCTTTGGACCGCCAAAGGTCAGGGTATAATGATCCCCTGCGTCAGCCAGCTGTTGCCATTTTGCGGCCATTTCTTTTGCGGTCTGACTGTACTTTTGGGCAATGTCTTTTTTACCCAGCATGCCGGCGAGTTTGCCGTAGGCGCCCACAGCCTCGATCGCTTTTACGGAGAGGTTGGCATTCCTGGCAAGGTGACCTGCAAAGTCATCTGTACAAAGCTGATTGGCGGGGTCCATGCCCTGTTCTACCAGATAATTGGTCCAGGTGGTCAGCACATCCCAGTGTTTAGCTGCATAATCCGCCTTTCCTTCAACGGTTGCAATCGCCGCCGCTAAAGTCACCATGTTACCTGCTTCTTCTACCGGCATGTCCTCTCCATAGGTCTGGCCGTTGGCAAGAGGATACGTACCCAGGTCGTGCGCCGGGAAGGGCTTATTCCATTTCCCGCTTTCACTATAATAGAAAATACCATTCATCATCCCCTTTAACAGGTCAGGATTGTATAATAAATAAAGCGGGGCCGATGGATAAGTGATGTCGACCGTATTAATAGATCCATTGCTAAAGTTCTCCTTTGACATAAACAAAAGCTCTCCTTTAGGGGATTTTACAATCCCATGTGCGGCAATGCTCTGACGGTACGCCAGGTCTAACAGATCGGCATATTTTTGTCCGCCGGCTTTCAGGGCGCGGTCTCTTAACTGCTGATCAAAAGCATTACAAAGCGAAAGTACCTGATCATGATCCTGGGCGGCTTTCAGGAGTTGTCCCTGAATGGTTTGCCTGCCATCTGTGTTCCACCAGGGTCTGAGGTTCTCATGAAAAAACTGGACAGAAAATCTTTCATCGTAAGCCAGTTCAACATACGCAGAACTGGTACTGCTTACCTGACCCAGATCTTGCACGGTGTTTAAACCAAGTCCTTTACCCTGCATGGAAGGCACGCTGCCGGATTTTCCGGCCACAAAAGCCTCAACACCCGCTGCGGCTGTTTTAGAAATATATTGCTTGAGATTCGCTGAAGATTTAGCGCCCACATAGAAATATCCCCAGTTAATACGAACGTTGTCTCCTTTCTTTTTCAAAATAGGCTGTGCGGTAGTCCCTGTCTGCAGATAAGAAAGACCTCCTTCATTTTTACGGAAGGCAATCACTTGTTCAGAAGGCTGATCTACTGCAATATCAGAGCTTACGCCTAAATACAGTTTAACATGATGCGCTTTTCCGTCCAGTGCCTTTACCTGATAATCAATGTAGGAAACCGGCCTGGAAAGAATATCCATTTTATCCAGTAATAAAGGAGAAACAAACTGTACCGTGAGCCCCACATTCCCGGCTGTAAACTGATACACGGTCTGTGTCGCTTTAATATCTACAGCTGTTTGCGTGGCCGGCTGTACCGCCTGAATCCCTTCCTGAGCGACAGCCTGCACCAGTCCTGCATCTAAAAAGGCGCCTCCTTTCGTATTGGCGCAATGAACGGCCAGTACATTGGTGCCTTTTTTAAGCAACGCTTTTATATTGACAGAAAGCTCCGGTTTAATATATTTATCCGTCCAGCCTTCTTTTTTAAAGATTTCTTTTCCGTTGAGATAGACTTCCACATTGTCATCATGACGGATGTTAAGCTGCACAGGAAGGTCGCCTAACTGAGACGGATCTGCTTCAAAACTACGGCGCATCCAGATATCCTCGGATTTCCAGGCGGTTTTCGCGTCATGCTTATTATCTCCAAATGGCGCTTGCCCCCGGGACCAGCCTTTGTCATTAAAGCCGGCAGCTGCCCAATCACCGGCCGGTTTTTCAAAAGTATAACGGGCGCTGTAAGGCTGAGACTGGGTTGTGGCCAGCACATCTTTGTAAGACACCGGCGTTTTACCCAAGAAACGGTAGAATTGATTATCTACCTGGATGATCCCCACCAGCGACTGTTCAGCACCTGTCCAGTGTTTAGTAGTGCTTTCATTCAGCTGATCTGTAGCCGACCAGATACTGAAATAACTGTCATGCGTAATGAGCGGATAGGAGGGGGCTTTTCGCTGTGCGAAAAGAACAGAAAAGGCGCCGGATAATAGTAGCGCTCCGGTGAAGCGTAGTTTTCTCTTAAAACCTTTTGTACCCTGGGATTTTACTTGATACATCTTTGCTAATACATCTTTTTGAATGTTGGAAAATAAGAAACCGATCTGGTCGTAGTGCCACGTGTGTAGTGGCAATAAAATTAAAGCGAATCACCAATAAACCCTCTTTTAAAAGGCACAATAACAATTGCTTTAATTTTACAGCCAGTGCAAAACAGGGAGGCCTTCCGGCCCCCCGGCCTCACACTAAAATGTGTTATTTCTGTACAGAGAACTTATACTCGGAGGCGGTATGATATTGCTGTCCGGGATTCAAGACTGTACTCGGAAAATCCGGTTGATTGGGCGCGTCGGGAAAATGCTGTGTTTCCATCGCAAAGGCTGTTCTGAAACTATCTTTTACGCCGTTATTAAATATATTGCCTGCATTCATAAAATTGCCGCTATATACCTGAAGGCCTGGCTGATCCGTATACACATCCATTCTGATGCCGGTTTTATCACCTATCACCATGGCCGCCAGGTGATGGTCACCCGTGCTGTCCAGTACATAATTGATATCGTAGCCTTTGCCATTTTTCAATTGTTCATCATCCTGTTCAATTCTGGCGCCCATGGTATTTGCCGTCAGAAAATCAAAAGGCGTTCCCTTGACCGCCGTGATCTTGCCTGTGGGGATCAGTGAACTGTCCACAGGTGTGATATGGCTGGCATAGATCGTAAAGTCATGATCTAAAATGGTTCCGCTGCCTTCCCCATTTAAATTAAAGAATGCATGATTGGTCAGGTTTACCACTGTAGGCTTATCCGTAGACGCGTCATAAGTCATATCCAATCCGTTATTTTCATTTAAATGATAGGTCACTTTTACCTGCAGATTCCCGGGAAAACCCTCTTCCATATCCTTTGAAACGCGGGTAAATACGACAGTGCTGCTGTCTGGCTGGCTGGCGTCAAATGTCTGATACTGAAACCCCTTTTTGCCGCCGTGCAGGGTATTAGCGCCGTTATTTGTAAATAAGGTGTAGTCCTTGCCGTTCAGTGAAAACTTTCCTTTGGCGATCCTGTTACCGAACCGGCCGATGGTCGCCCCGTAATAAGGTTCCGTTGCCTTGGCATAATCCGCAATAGAGGAGAAGCCACAGACGACATCTACCAGTTTACCGTCCTTGTCCGGCACCTGCAGGCTTACCAGCCGGCCGCCGTAGTTGGTAAATGTAGCGGTCATGCCATTGGCATTTTTCAGCACATAGAGATCTGTTTTTACGCCATCCAGCATTCCCTGAAAACCGGTCTTATCCAGCAGATTGACAGTGGTGTCTTTTGTTGCTTTCGCTGTTTTATCATTATTATTATTGCCGTTGTTACATGAAGTGGCCATCATTGCCGTAACGGCAATGGCGCCTAAACCTGCAAGGCTTAAAATCCCGGATCTTTGTTTCATAAATAAGGTTTTAATCGTTTGCTTTGTTGAATGATTCATTGGAAATAGGTTATAAAATAATAACAGGCCGTTATTCTCCGGAAGGAACCGGAAGTTTTACGCCCGCCTTTACCGGTTTGCCAAAATCAGGTGTGCCGTCCTGGTTCCAGTGCAGCGGCTGCATTCTGGGGCTCCTGAAATGGCCGCATCCCTGTCCTGCCTTATCATTGGCATGATAGATAATCCAGTCTTGCTTGCCGTCCGGAGATTTAAAAAAGCCATTGTGTCCCGGCGCGTAAACACCGATCTCAGGGTCACTTGCAAAAACAGGGTGATCGCTTTTGGTCCAGTCTGCCGGCTTCATCGGGTTGCCTCCTTTTTTCAGGCTAAGCATCCCCAGGCTATAGTGATCTGTCCAGCACCCGCTGGCTGAATAGATCAGAAACACACGTCCCTTTGGACTTTTTAATATTTCAGGGCCTTCATTCACTGTTGGCAGGCTACCTTTAACACTGCCCTTTTTTTCCCAGTCATAAATGGAAGTAGACAGCATGGCTCTTTCCCCCTGGACTGTCCAGGGATTCTTGAGCCTTGCGATGTAGATGTTCTGATGTTCATTGTGGTCTCCTTCCCATCCGGACCAGATCATATACAGCTTCTTTTTATATTCAAATACAGATCCGTCAATTGCCCATTTATTGGTCGGGTCAGTGATCTGCCCTTTAAAAATCCAGTTCCCCGAAAGCGGGTCGGCGTCCCGGTTCTCTAGTACATACATCCGGTGATGATCGTTATTGCCGTCATCTGCCGCAAAATAGATATACCATTTATGGTTGATGTAATGCATCTCAGGCGCCCAGAGCTCTTTGGAATACGTTCCGGTTGCAGGAGGTGTCCATACGGTTACCGGTTTAGCCTCGCCCAGCTTTGACATTTTTGTCGTGGCCAGCAGCTGAATATTGCTGCCGGTGGTGCGGCAGAAATAATAAATACCATTATGCTCCACGACCCAGGGATCAGGGCCCGTTACTAAAAGAGGATTGACAAAACTGTCTGTTTGCGGGGTATTCAACGACTGCCCCTTACCGGTAAATGAAAACACCACAAGAAATAAACAGGTCATGGTGCAAGCTAAGTTGCATGTTTTTTTAATCATATCAGATAAAAATAGGTGAATTGATCCTCTTACTCAAACAGCGTTAACTCTTTGTTTCTCATCACGTAATCGTTTGCACAAACGGGCCTACAAAAAGCTAAAAAGGAAAACGTTTGCGCAATATAGACATAATTTCTAAATCAGGCAGTAGAAAAGTGTAAATTTTAAATGTATTTGCAAGAATACCGGGTGCATTTGAATTTAATGCACCTTTTTAAAGAAAGGGGCTAAAATTTCATAGCTGTGCAGTCTTGCCGCATTGTCAAAAATATGACTGCCCACCATTATTTCGTCCACACCGGTCTGCTGTACAAAATCTTCCAGCCCTGCTTTTACCCTGGCAGCACTGCCAATAAAACTATAGCGCATCATCTGCATGACAGCCGCTTTTTCCATTTCATCCCAGATGCCTTCCATAGACGCCACCGGCGGCGGTAAAGGACGACGTTCATTGGTAACAATACCTCTGGCCATCTGATAAAAAGAGGTGGCGATCCGCTGGGCCTCTGCATCTGTATCTGCAGCCATTACGTTGATGCAGGCCACTGCATAGGGTCTATCCAGCTGTAAAGACGGCCTGAAATCTTCCCTGTATAACCGGAGCGCCTCGTGCAGATAAGTCGGGGCAAAATGGCTGGCAAAGGCAAAAGGAAGACCGAGTCTTGCCGCGAGCTGTGCACTATACGTACTGGATCCTAAAAGCCAAAGCGGCACCTCTGTGCCGATACCGGGGACGGCCTTTACCGGTGTATTTCCCTCCGCAGCTGCCAGATAGCCTCTAAGCTCCACCACATCGTTTGGAAACTGATCCACACTATGATGATACCTTCTCAGCGCCATAGAGGTTAACTGGTCTGTCCCGGGTGCACGCCCCAGGCCTAAATCAATTCTGCCGGGAAACAGCGATTCCAGGGTTCCGAATTGCTCCGCAACAATAAGCGGTGCGTGATTGGGCAACATAATACCTCCGGAACCCACCCTGATCCGGCGGGTATGCGATGCAATATGTGCAATCAACAAAACCGTAGCGGAGCTCGCAATATTTTCCATATTATGATGTTCCGCGTACCAGACCCTTTTAAAGCCGAGGGCTTCAACATGCTTTGCGAGCGCAACACTCCTCTCAAAAGAATCTGCGACGCTTCCTCCCTGAACGATAGGCGCGAGATCTAGTACACTAAACGGGATATCTGCTAATTTATCAGCCATTACTATATTTTGTTTAAGGTTTGATGATGGGCCGGTCATCCAGCCACTCATAAAATTACGCAATAAGGCTGTAAGGTCTGTTGGCCATACGCAGCCGGGGCCGCCCTGCCGCCACAAATTTTAACAACCTGCTTTTGTGTCCGACGCCACAAGGCTGCCTCAGTCAGTATTATACCGGAAAGCGGTTTATTATTATGGCAATGATTTTTATCCCTATCACAAAGTAAACGGGCTACCTTAGCCATTGACTTTAGTTAAAAAGATTCTTCTTATTGCAAGACACCCTTTTGATCGGTACTTATTTTATACAGATGCCTGGATGCTGTAATAAAAAGGATGTTATGTTCCTTTCCGCCGAAGCTGAGATTAGAGACCCAGGGTTCTTTGACAGGAATATAATTTAGGATGCGCCCTTCCGCATTTATGATCGTCACACCATTGCCACTCAGATAGAGATGCCCGTTCTGATCAGTTGTAATGCCATCGGCGACATGATGCAGCAGCACTTTGGGGTTTGACAACTGCCCTTCATGACCTATATCGAACCTGTAAATCTTTTTACCATCGATATCCGCCACGAATAAATATTTGCCATCGGCGGATCTGACTACTCCGTTGGGTTTCTCCGGCAGTGCACTCACCCGGACAGCCTCCCTGGCGTTCTCAGGCAGATAATAAACGCAGGCTTTATCCTGCTCAGGCTTCTTTCTGGCCCAGTAATCTCTTTGGTAATACGGATCGGTGAAAAAGATCCCGCCACGTTTATCCACAACGAGGTCATTGGGACCGTTGAGTAATTTTCCCTGGTAGCTTTTAAGCAGCGTGTCCACGGCTTTAGTGGCAAGGTCGATTTTCCAGATCTGATTATTTAAATCAGCACAGACAAGTAAGTGCCCTTTTGCGTCTATGGCCATCCCGTTGGCTCTGCCGGCCGGTTGCATAAACAGCGAAAACCTGCCTTCCGTTGTATATTCCCAGATAGCATTATCCGGTTGATCCGTAAAATAGATATTGCCGGCTTTATCACTCACAGGGCCTTCCGTAAAAGCAAAGTCGTGATCCAGCCTGATAAGCTTCCCGGTCTTGACGGTGTCCGCTGTGCCTTGCTGAGCAAGAGCGCTATGCGTCATCAACAACATGACTAAAATATAACACAGCAGATGAGCTGTCTGTTTGCTTTTTGCGCCACCTGAGAGAATATCCATCATTAATGTCTGTTTAATATTTAATCTAATATTCGTCCGCCGTTCCGCTCAGAGTAGCGGTGCAATCAGCCGGACTGTTTTTTCCAACAGCTTCTGCAACCAAAAACGCTTCTCCCATTGGAACGTATCCAGTTTAATTGCTCCCACTAAATCGTCATTAAAACTTTTGGCAAGCGCTGCTCCGAATGCCTCATCATAAATAATTGCGTTGGCTTCAAAATTCAGGTCAAAACTCCTGTAGTCCATATTGGCAGACCCTATAATTGAAAGGTTTTTATCCGCCACCAGTGTTTTGGCATGTATAAACCCTTTCTGATAAAGATAGATGTCCACGCCAACATCTAACAGCTCTGCGTAAAAAGACCTTGCCGCCGCATTAACGATCCTGGAGTCTGATTTACCCGGCACCAGAAGTTTTACCTTGACACCTGACAGGGCCGCGATCCTGAGGGCATCAATGACAGCCTGCTCCGGGATGAAATAAGGCGTCGTGATCAGCAGCTCAGAGGCTGCCCCATGGATGGCCTGCAGCAGGGAAAACAAAATGGTCGGGTTGTCTGAGTCCGGGCCACTGGCCGCAATCTGCACATACTTCCCTTCATGATCTGCGCCATTTAATCTGGGAAAATAATCCTGATTGGGCACAATCGTCTGTTTAGCGCAAAAATTCCAGTCACATAAAAATAAATGTTGCAGGTAGTGAACGCCTGCCCCTTCAATCCTGACGTGAGAATCGCGCCAGAACAGCGTTTTCTTCCTTTGTCTTTTTTTCTCTAAATCCAGCGAGTTGATATAACCGTCACTGACATTAATACCGCCGATAAAGCCAACGCACCCATCGATCACCACAATTTTCCGGTGGTTACGATAATTAAGCCGGTTGGCCAGCGCGAGAAAAATGATCTCATAAAAAGGATACGCCTGGACACCGGCCTCTTTCAGGCGCGGAACAAGCTTCCTGCGGATAGAGCGACTGCCAAAGTCATCGTAGATCAACCGCACTTCGACTCCTTCCCTTGCCTTTTGCTTCAGGATCTCTTCTATAGCCCTGCCGATCTCATCATCTTCATAAATATAGTACTCCATGTGAATGTGGCTTTTCGCTGCGCGAAGCGCCTCCAGCACACGGGGGAACTTCAGTTCCCCGTTGATCAGTAATTCTACCTTGTTGCCACCGGTAAGCGGGCTCATGTTTTCCTTTAAAAGCAGCCTGGCAATACCCTTGTGTAATTGTACTGCGTCATTTCCGCCCGCTATGGTGCTGAGCGACTTTCTTTGAATACTCGTTTCGAGTCTTTTAGACTGTGTGTCATCGGCCAGCAGCTTTCTGGAATAGATCTTTTTTTTGCGGTAATTAGTTCCAAATACAAAATAGAATACCATCCCCGCGATTGGCAAAAAGATAATCGCCAGTACATATGCCAGCGCCTTTGTATTAGAGCCTGTATCATAAATTGCTTTCAGGCAAACCAATATCAGCAGCACCGTATAGACAATCTCCCAAACAAGGATCCAATCCATATTGCATTTTTACAGGTAAGTGCGCCCCAGACTTTGCGCTTACAAATATACGAAAGATTCTTCGCCGTTAATGGCACAAAGGGAGCGGGACAGCTTGGGTTACTTGACAGCCGCCTGGCTGATCCACTGCTGAGTGGCAGGATTATCTGCCGGCTGGTCCGCGCTATATATCACTAACTCGCCACCCTCGTTCAGTTGCGCCGCCGTCAGGTAATTTTGGGAGAGCACCTTGCCATTAAAAACAACCTTTTGTATATACACATTATCCGGTCCAAAGTTTTTCACCGTAACATGCAATTTATTACGGGCCGAAACGCCTTTGCCCACCGCTATTGTCAGGTCTTCAAATAAAGGCACATGCAGATAATAAACAGGCTCGCCCACACAGGCAGGGAACAGGCCGACTCCGGCAAACACAAACCATCCTGACATAGCGCCGCCGTCATCGTCCATGGTCGGTAAAAATGCGCGGGGCTGGTTTTTATACACGGGCCCTATAATAGGATCAATGCCCCTGCTATTGCCGTTAAAATAAAACTGAGTCACGGTGTCTACAGCATATTTGTGCATTAAGGCCTGCGCCTTTGAAGGGTGTGCTGTGACATTATAAAGAGAAGGAGCCGCGATATCCGGCTCATTGGCCTGGCTATAATAGTTTCCGTCGAAAAACCGGTCCAGCTGCGCTTCCAACTGCTGAGCGGAACCAATCAGTCCTGTCAACCCTTTCATATCATAGGGCACCAGCCACCTGTATTGCCATATGGTCCCCTGATACATACCCCTGGCGCCCATTTTGTCAATATCCCGCCTAGTCAGATCCGCAAATTCTTTTCGCCAGACAGTTTTATACTGCAGGGCCTTTTGTGTATAAACAGCACTTTGGGGCTTATTTCCCAGAATCTGATAGATCTGTCCCAGGGCCCAATTATCATAACTGCTTTCCAGGGCTTTATCCGGATGGGAAAAATCCAGCCCGTCGACTTCCTTTTGTATTGAATCAACAATGCGCTTAAAATTGACCGTATACCCTTTTCTATAGGCGTCTAATAAAACAATATCCGTATGCTCCGTCCTTACGGTATTGGCCGGTTCATGGCTGGTGGCATAATCTTTCTTTCCACTTTCATAGAGCGCTGCAAGAGATGTTATAATATCCTGATAACGGTGGCCATAAGCCAGGGACAACAAAGGCAGCTGGGTACGATAGTTGTCCCAGACGGACCAGCCGCTGTACCTGTCTGTACTGGCATGCCGGATCTCTGCTTTGGTGTCGCTGTACCGGCCATCGTTTTCAGAAATCATATAAGGGGATTGGATGACCCTGTACAACAACGAATAAAACAAGCCAGTCCTGGCATGTTGAATCAAGTCATCTGCCGGTGCCGGTGTCGCAATATTGATCCTGCCTAACTCACGATTCCACGTTTCAGCGGTCGCCTTTCGGACTTGCGCAAATGATCTCCGGTCAATGGCCGCCTTTGCATAATCCGGGCCTGTAGAGGACCAGCCAATGCGCAGCTCCAGCCTGTCTGTATTCGTTTTTGGCCGGGCCACTAATTTATGCGCGTCAACGGTCTCCCAGCTAACGGGCTGACTAAACTCAATATAATAATAGACCTTATACTTCCCTACACTGCATGTCGTTCCCGCTTCTATCCATCCGCTTATCCAGTTGCTGCCGGTCTGATGGGCTTCGCCCGAGAAACGGTTTGCCCTTGTATGGCTCAGGTCAAGATAAAGACCTTTTTTCTCCTTTGTGCGGCCCTTGCCTGCAGCAAATACATATTCATGTATGCCTTCTCTCTGACTGACCGTAAAGGCAGCGTCGATCCCGTTTTTAAATGCGACGCTGTAATATCCCGGGCTGCCGGCCTCGCCTTTTTTAATCAGCTTACAGTCCTCAGGATTTTCGCCGATAAATGGCTTAATGAGCAGGTTGGCTCCGCTGCCTTCACACCCGACGCCTTCAAACACACTATGGGCAAACCCCAGAAATTCTTTCGCATAATATTCATACCCGGTATGGATCCACGGATCCGTCTGGGGAACAATACTTAACATGCTGAAAGGATAGCTGGCTGCCGGAGACAGCTGCCCGTGATCCCCGGAGGTTCCCAAAAAGACATTCACCTGATCTACAGGCCTTTGTTTGGTTGATTGTGCGTTTACAGCGGATAATAATAAAACTTCAAAAGCCAGAAGCCCGCTCACGGCAAAAGAAATTATAGGTACTTTGCTGATCATAACTGTTTTAAAAAGCTGAATATTTGTGTTTTAATCCTGAATAGCGACCTTAACGCCACCATCTGCATGCGCAAACTTGAGCAGCAGGGAAGAAGAGCCGGTATCCCACAGCTGCGCTTTGGCAGCCAGGGCCCGCCCGCTCTTGTCCGCTAACTGGATATGTCTGGGCTGACGGGGCAGTTTAATCCGCATGCTGTTAAGGGTGCCTGCCGGCCCCTTTACAATGCAGGTAAATAATTTTTCTTTCGCATGCCAGACACTGTCATAGACCCGGCCGGCAACCGCGATCACTTTAGTTGTGCTGCCTTTGATGCTATCTAAATCATATAAAAGCGCCTGCCTGCCGGGCTGCAACGTTGCATTCTGCAATACCGGCAACTCTGGATTATATAAATCAATAAAATGACCTTTGATCGTTAACGGCTGTTTTGACGGCCCGTCAGCCAGTACGGCCGCCACTACGTAGTTACCTCTGCGGAGTGTAAAATAATTTTTTCTGGCAAGTCCGGCGTGACGGCTGTCCGCGCTCTTATAAGCCGTACCCACCAATTGTAATAAACTTTCGCCTCCTTGCTTTTGCATCACGAGTTCTTTAGGATCGGTGCGGACAATCCACAGCTGTCCTTTACCCACAGCGTACATCTGCCTGCCTTTTATGTATTCAATTCCTAATTGTTTAAACAAATCCTCAGATGCCGTTTTATAATGGAGGTCTCCGGTATTCCACCATTCACGCACGCCCTGAAAGGGATCATCGTCTCTGCCATAATAAATCAGCCTGCCACCCTTTTTTACCCATCTGGCCAAAGCCTTATGCGTGGCGGCAGATTGTGGCTTCATATTGGCATAACTCATCAGCAGGACTTTAATATCACTTAATGTTGCAGGATAATCCAGGTTTTCCATATGTACGGTCTGTACCGGCACGCCGTTTTCCAACAAGGGCATTGCCATGCCATAGAAATTGGACAATTGCGGATCCTCATAGCCCGCATGTGTGGGAAACCTTTGAAACATCATGGAATTGCTCAGCAACACCCCGATGCCACCGCTTCCGGTGACTTTACTGGAAGACCGGGGCATTTGCTGCAGGGCATTTACCATGATCTGCACCTGCGTGGCATACTCAGCAGGAATGGGCTGTTTTTCCTTTTTACCTTCTACTTCAAATTTTCCCAGATAGATTCTGCTGGGCCAGGGCATTACCTCATAGTTGTTTACGCTGGGATACATCAGTTCTGCTGTAAAAGTGGCCTGGTAGTTTCTTTTATAGTCATCCCAGCTCCTTTTCCAGTCTTCTATGGGGTCTGTCAGTAAATAAATCTTTCTGTTGGTGGGGGCGGTCATGGATACCATGGAGCCATATTCCAGAAAGGCATTCTCAAAAACACGTTCTTTTTTCTCCCCGTCATAATACACCGGTTCCCTGGCGGTGCCCGTCCAGACCTGGGCGATGTATCCATCCACATTTTTCAGACTGGCCAGACTGGCCTCCGGGCTTACGATCTGCCAGGATGAATAATTAATCAGAGAATGCGTAGGAACGAAACAACCCACTTCCCTGCCTATGCTGCGGCTATACCTTTTGGCATAGGAAAACAAAGTATCCAATGCCCGGTAATACAGGTGATACTTTAGTTTGGAGGCCAGGTAAGTCGCTTCTGCGGTGCTGTCCTGTGGCTGCCAGGGAAACTGATAAAAATCTGCCCATTCCTTTTTGAAGGCGGGGCTGTAGCCCGCCCGGGCCCAGAACTCGGGTTCCTCCAGATAAATGGCCGTCACGCCTGCGTCTATGGCACGCTTAATGTGCGTCTTAAGATAGCCGAGATAATTGCCGGTCGGGACAATATAGGGAACATTATGGCCATGCCAGATAATTTCTCCGTTTTTCATGATCTGGCCTTCGTCAAAATGCTTTTTGCCATCATACTCTCCTAAAAAATAATCTTTGTATTGTCCCCAGGCAGAGCCCGTCATGAACTGCACATTATACCCTTTGTCCCGCCAGCCCTTTACACGCTGTTCAAAATGGCCGCCGGCATCATTGATCCCATAAACCATTACAGCATCTGAGCGGACATCATAACGCGCGTCCCAGGGATCCGCGATCTGAAAGGAAGTTTTAGATGCCGTATCATTATAGGCTGGTTGATTAACCTTTTGTGCATTTAAAGAAGCTGATAATGCCAGCAAGAGACCCAGCATTGAAAAAGATCGTATCTGCATGAAAAATTGAAAGATTTAAAAGTAATGGTTTGTCAGGATAAAGTTGTTAAGGATAACAAAGTGAGGCTGATATCTATTTCAGCCAGTTGTTAAGTACCTCTAAGAAATAGCCGATCTGTTCAGCTGTGTTATAAAAATGTATGCTGACCCTCAGCGTACCGCCCCTGCCCGTGACGATAATGCCTGCGTTTTCCAGAAAAGCCCCCAGCTGGCCATTATGATTGCCGGTATCTTTTATCACGACAATGGAAGCCCGCTGATCAATGGAGTAGTCGCCTAAAATCTCTATCTGGTCTTTATGGGGCGCAAGTCCATCCAGCAGCGTTTTGGTCAGCCGCATATTTTCAATGTGGATATTTTGCGCGCCGATCTGTTGCTTGTCCCGGATTGCCTGATCCAGCAGCGCCAACCCATAAATATTCAGGCCACCCGGTTCATAGCTTCTTGCCTTACCGGCAAAGTCCAGCGTAGCCGCACCAATAATAACAGGAGGATAGGCTTCCAAAAAGGAGGGATCGAAATAGATCAGGCCGTTGCCAAAACCGCTGTTCATCCACTTATAATGGCTGGAAATAACGACATCAATACCCAGCTTCTGCATGGGAATGGGAATCGCGCCCAGACTCTGTGTAGCATCCACGATCAATTTGACATGATGCTTTTTACAAAGCGCGGTAAGGGCCGGCAGGTCAATTTTAAACCCTGTCTGCCACTGAACATGACCGATGGCCACAATATCAATCTTGTGCTCTGTTATCTGATCCTCAATGGTGTGAATGTTCAAAGAGAACCCGTCTTCGCTTTCCAGAAAATGGACCGTAAAGCCGTTTTGTACAAATGGTGCGTAGATGGAGGGATAGTCATTTTTATACACTAAAATACGTTCATCTCCCCTCAGGGACTGGACGACCATATTCATCGCATAGGAGAAATTAGGAATGTAGCCCAGTCTGTCCTGATCAACTTCCAGAAATCCGGCAAGCCTCTCTCGATATAGCGGGTCTTCTTTTTCTCTCCAGACTTCCGACCTGGCTGAACTGTTAACAGCAAATTCATTATAGATATCCGCGCCTGCTTTCAGACTGGCAGCAGAAATCAAACCGCAACCGGCGGTATTCAGATATGTTGTCTTGGGATTGTCGCCTTGCATGTAAAATATTTTGGTGGTGAATTGCTTCACAAATTACAAAATATTCCTACTGAACAGGGCAGATTTACATTTGGTTTAAGTTTTTGCTGCGTGCGCCTATGTGTCCATACTGAAGTCCGGGGAAACCGGGTTGGCAGAGCTGGGCGCACTTAACTCATTTCTGTATTGAAGCGGTGTTCTGCCCATCATTTCTTTAAACTTTTTATTAAAGTGACTATAGTTATTAAAGCCACATTCATAACAGATATCCGAGATCGCCAGTTTGCTTTCATGCAACAGCTTCGCTGCATGGATCAGCCGGTATTCAATCAGGTATTGAACAAAGGTTTTGTTCGTGATCTTCTTAAAATATTTACAGAAAGAAGAGGGAGTGAGATAGACCTGTGCCGCAATATCTGAAAGCGCAATTTCCTCATTGAAATTCTCTTTTACATAATTGAAGATCCGGTTGATCTTTTCCTGGTCTTCCATTTTGGCCTCCAGTAATATGCTCCCGGCATTGAGCACCGTATACTGCGCCGCGTTTGCCATCATGGTGAGCGCATTTAAAAAAGTAAGAAACCTTTCCGGGCCCTGCTGGTCCTCCATAGACTCTATGACATGCCCGATAGACCTTTTATCTTCCCCATGGAAAACCATTCCGCTTTTGGCCTGTTCAAACAGCCGCAAAACCGGCCGCAGTTCAGGTATCTGGAAAAAGCCTGCTCCGAAAGCATCCATCCGCCACTGGATAAGGGTTTCTTTTTGCGTGCCGGTCAAAGTCCGGGTAAAACCACAGTGAGGCAGGTTGGAGCCAATCAGGATCAGATCTCCATTACGGTAATGAGACAGGTGAGTACCCACCTGCCGCTTACCGGCACCTTCATTTACATATACCAACTCAAATTCCGGATGATAATGCCAGGCGGAAGCAGTAGGGTTGGGGTGCCGCTCATCATAGCGTTTATAGAAAAACGAATAACCAAACTGTGGCTTTATGATTTCAAAGCGGGGCTTAAAGGTTGATTCCATACAAATATTCTTTTAACTGAGCGATTTAACCAAGTCTGTCATTCTATTAACAAATTACGCCTGATGTCCGCTGCTTTTTAGTGTTTTTTAGCTAAAAACATATAGAAGAAGCTGCTTTAGGCAATTTTAAACGTATCCTTTAACACGGGCAACCCCCATATCATAAAGCGAAGTTAATAAACTAACAGTTGATTATGCAATATTATTAAATTGTTACCGCAAAACTAACGGTTATTGAGCAAAATACCATATTTTTTGGATTAAATCGATGTTATAATCCATTTAGAGGCGTTCTACCTTTGCATCAGAAAATAAAAAGTAACCAACTAAAAAAATATAAAAATGAAAAAGTTCATTCAGTACAGTTTAACTGCAGTAGCTTTTACCCTGATGGCCGCCTTTGCTAAAGCTGGCAATAATTATGGCAACATCAATGTTCTTTCCAACGGTGTGGTAAAGGTAATGATCAGCGACGCTCCGACATTACATAATATTGCCATTTCTGACGAAAACGGAAACAACTTATACGAATTAAGCGATATGAAAGCCGGTTCTTTCAAAAATATCGACTTCTCAATGGTTCCGGACGGTACTTACTACATCAAAGTAGAGAACAAAAGATCTATTGAAACCACTCAGGTACAAAAAGTGGGCGGTTTAGTAACCATCGCTTCTGAATCCGACTTATTTGTAAAACCGATCTTCAGAAAAGAAGGTGATGTTTTAAATGTATTCTTTACCAATCCTGGCCAGAAAGATGTCGAAATCAACGTCTACAACCAAAATGGTTCTGTCGTAAACACTGTTAAGACAGATGCGGCTTCTATCGCAAAAGGTTTTGACTTCTCTAAGAGCCTTCACGGGAATTACAAAGTAGTTCTCTCTCAGGATAATTATGTATTCAGCACTGATTTTGATTTTTAATATAACCCAAGGAACAACCTAATCATTTTAAAACCAGACCTTTACGGTCTGGTTTTTTTTGTGCCCATCTATCAAACTGCTAAAATTTTCCTAATTGCCCCGCACTTACGAATTTATTCGTATGTTTGTCTACGAAAATAATCGTACACAATGGCAAATAAGAAAATAACCGACAGCGAACTTGAAATACTGCAGATACTTTGGAAGAAAGGGCCCAGTTCAGTCAGAACCGTTCATGAGGCCCTTGGTGACACGAAACAGACAGGCTATACCACTTCTTTGAAACTCATGCAGATCATGTTTGAAAAAGGGCTTCTGACCCGGGATGATTCTGCCAGAACACATATATATGCGGCAGCAATTTCTGAGGCAAGCGGCCAGAAGCAGGCCTTAAGTAAAATAATTGATTCTATGTTCAGCGGCTCTTCTACCAGCCTTGTGATGCAGGCGTTAGGTAATTATAAACCCTCCGATCAGGAGATAGATGAGATTAAAGCCTATCTGGACGGCTTACAACAAAAAGAAAATTAGTTCCCGAATTTTTCATCTTTTAATCAGCGTTTATGCAGACACTATTTGACTGGTTATCTAATCCGACTTTCAGGGCACTGGCAATCAGCCTTCTGGCAAGTTTATGGCAGGCCGGACTCATATTTATGGTGGTTTATGGATTACTGCTCCTCAATAAAAATGCTCCGGCCCGTATCAAATATAATATCGCGGGCGCCGGACAAATGATCATTGCCGGCTGGTTTATACAGACATTTTTACACCATTTGTCTATCCAGAATACAATGCCTGCCTCTATGACGGCTCACGAGGCGGCCATGTTGTTCTATCCCGGGAAGTTTCCTTTAATGTCAGGGCTATATACGGATGATATCGCCGATACGGGGTTTCAATTGAGCAGATGTATTCCCCTGGCGCTATGTATTTATATCGCGGGGGTCCTGGTCATGACGACCCGGATCTTACTGGCCTACTCCCAGACCAGGGTATTAAGAACCAAAGGATTGTTTGCGGTGCCCCGGGCCTATAGCGATCATCTTGAACAAGTCTGCCAGCAGTTACATCTTAAGAGTAATATTCGGCTTTATTTGTCTGAGCGCGTGAATATCCCTGTAATGATGGGCTTTATTAAACCGGTCATTCTTCTGCCCGTAGCTATCGCAACTCATTTATCCACCGTTCAGATAGAGGCCATTATTACACATGAACTGGCACATATCCGCCGTCAGGACTATTTGGTCAACTTTTTTCAATCTATCGTTGAAGCTGTATTTTTCTTTAACCCTTTTGTGTGGTTGCTGTCTAAAGTCATGCGGGAGGAAAGAGAAAAATCCTGCGACGAGCTGGTGGTGCGGGAAATCTCTGCCTATACCTATGCAACTGCCTTACTTGCCTTGGAAAAGATTAATGGGACAAAACAGCTTACGCTTGCCGCCAACGGACACAAGTCCTTTAAACTATTAAATCGAATTAAACTTTTTACCATGAAACAAAATCCCATTATGACTGTCAAACAAAAGGCGCTCTCTTTGTTGCTCATTATCGCCGGCCTGGGCTGTATCGCCTGGCTCAGTCCTGAGAAGGCCGCCAAACAAAAAAACGACAACGGGCCGCAAACAACACAAAATGATATCCCGCAACCCCAATATACGGCGCAAAATAATATCAACGCACCGGATATAACAGACACCACACCTGGCCATACGCACAAAGTGGCCGTATACAACGACTCTCTTTCTCCCGAAATCCAAAGGCAGGTCGATGAAATCACAAAGTCCGCCCAGCAAATCGCAGACAAGTTCGCAAACGATACCAGTTGGAAGGAAAGCACCAGGGCGCTGCAACTCCAAGCGCAAAAGCTGGCATTAAAATTTCAACAGGATCCTTCCTGGAAGCAATCTATTGAAAAACTCACGGTGGATGCAAAGGCTCTTTCCGGTAAAATGAAGGAGGACCCTGAATTTAAAAAGCAAATGCAGGCATTGGCAAAAAGAGCTCAGGACATGTCTGGCGATTATAAGCCTACGCCGGAAATGCAAAAGCAACTGGACGAAATCAAAAACAGAAGCCTGGCCATCGCGCTTCAATTCAAAAATGACACGACCTGGAAAAAAGAGCTTAAAACCATTCGTTTTAAAGCCAGAGAACTGGCCAGGCAAATGAAAGAGAACCCGGAAATGGCAAGAAAAATCAGGGAGATGGCCCGCCAGTCAAAAGACATCGCCTTTAAAGTATTAAATGATCCGAAATTTAAAGCACAGCTTGAAAAACTACAGTCAGATATCCAGAAGATGAAATTAATGGATAAAGACGAAGAAGAGTAAATTATCAAAAACACTACACTAAGGGCCGCAAATATATTGCAGCCCTTGGTGTAGTGTTTTTGATCTTACCACAAAAATCATCCGGGATGCTGGTCACTATTCCTTTTTTAAGCTACTGACCGGATTAGCCACTGCTGCCAGATACACCTTATAAGATACAGTAACCGCGGCTATAAACAACACGATGCCAAGTGCGGTTAAAAAAGGAACAATACCAAGGTTAATCCTGTATTGAAATTGCTGAAGCCATTTATATAGTCCCCAATAGGTTACCGGTGCGAATATTGCCCCTCCGATACCTACCAAAATCAAAAATTCTTTACTCAACAGGCTTATGATACTGGAAATGCTCGCTCCAAGCACCTTGCGAATACCGATCTCTTTGAGCCGGGTCTGAACGGCAAATGTTATCAGCCCTAAAAGCCCCAGGCAGGAAAGCGATATCGCGATAAAAGAAAAAACGCTAAACAGCCTTCCGGTCCTATACTGTTGATCATAATGGCTTTCCATATTCTGGTCTAAAAACTTATAATCAAACGGATGATCTCCCCCGTAGCGTGTATAAACAGCCTTTGCGGCGCGGATGGCCTCATTAACCCCACGCCCCGTCGTCCTGACATATAGATTATCAAGCTCCGCCTGCCCTGAATACAACAGAATCGGCGTGATCTTCTCATTCAGCGGCTTGAAATTGAAGTTTTTTAATACCCCTATAATCTCACCCGGTCTTTTATGAAAACCGATCTGCTGTCCGACATAAGGCTTTTGCAGGGACATATCCAGGGCCGCCTGTTCATTAATAATATATTTATTCCCATCAGAAGAATCCCCCTTAAAATTATGCCCCTCCAGAAACTTATAGTCCATGGCAGGAATAAATGCGTTATCAACCGCTAACTGTCCAATCATCATAAGTGTACTGGCTGGTTGGCCAGGCCACTGAATATCGCCTGTATTGTCTCTCATGTCAGAGACGTCCGAACTGCCCGACAACCCGACCCGTTCAATTGCCGGATTATTACCCAACGCTGTTTTAATGGCATCCGTATGAGTCAGTGAATTTTTAGGGAGCGGAACAATAAATACATAATCTTTGTTATATCCCGGATCTTTTTGCCGGATAAAGTTCATCTGTCCGTTCATTATCAAAGTAGCCACCAGCAAGCCGAAAGAAGATCCGAACTGAAACACGACGAGCGCCTTACGGATTAGATTTGCGCTGCCTGCCCCTTTGCGGCGTTCGTTTATTGATGTAATTGGATGTATGGAGGAAAACAAAAGTGCAGGATAAAGACTAGCTCCCAGCAACGCCGTGAAAAGAGCGATAGAAAGCAGGGACCAGGTGTGGCCGTTATTCTGACCGGAAAAAATAAAAGTCTTCGTCAACTGCGTAATCTCTGGCCTCAGAACCCAAAGCAATACCGTCGAAATCAGTAACGCGCAGATAAAAATAATAAATGTCTCGAAAATAAACTGGATGAACAGATGCTTTCTTCCCGCACCGATAATCTTCCTTACACTAACCTCTTTAATCCGAAACGAAACCCTTGCCGTTGATAAATTAATATAATTGATGCAGGCAATCACAAGTATCAGAATCCCGATAAGCAACATTATCCGGACCATCTGTAAATCTGAAGCATTTCCATCAGCGGAGACCAGGTGCATCTGCTCAATCTGCTGCAAATTAAAATCTATCTTAACGGATGTTTCCAGCTTGCCGAATGCCGCCGACAGTTTTTGTTCAATCTCATGGGGATCCACATTTTCCTCCAGCAGAACAAAGGTACTGTACTTATAGCTGCCTATGTCCTGGTCAATGGTCTTCCAGTCACCGTTTCCGCCGTTAGCCATAAAGACCTGATTATAATACCCCATTGGGAGTAATGCGTCAAAGTTCAGAGATGAATTATCAGGAAAATTGTCCAATACTGCGCTAACGATAAACAGCTTCTTATTAAACTCAATCTGCTTACCCAGAACGTCAATGCTTCCGAAAAGTTTCAATGCAGTGTTTTTCGTAATTGCAATATCATTCAAATCAGGAAGCAATTCACCAGGACTGCCTTGTAACCGCTTAAAATCAAATACCTTTAAAAATCCGGAGTCGACATAGCCGATTGTATTTCCTCCAAATAGTTTATTTCCGGTCTTATCCGACAGTACCTGATTATCCTCCTCATGTATTCGAATCACGGATTCGATACCTGATATATCCCTGGAGATTAATGCGAGCGGCGCCGGCACACCGCGGAATGTGGTTTGCTTGCCACTGGCTGTAAAGGTTGCACTCAAGTGGTAAATTCTCTTGGCATTTTTATGAAAATCATCAAAATGCGTTTCCTTGCTTACCCACAGAAGCAAGGTCACTCCTGCGGTCAGTCCTATTGCCAGACCAAAAATGTTTAACAGACTAAACATCCGGTTGGCCTTAATATTCCTATACGCTGCTTTAAAACAATATTTCAACATACAGTTTGTTTTTTGCGGACTGCTCCTTCCTGTTAAAAATTACTCTCTCGCATCATTGATCTCTATCCAGTACCCATCCGGGTCAGTAAAATAAATTTGCTTCACCCCATCTACTCTTACTGTGTAGTCTTGTTTTTTCCCTTCCCAACTTTCAAACTTAATATTGTTTTTGTTTAGGTTCTTTATAAAATCACTAACCGAATTAACAGTAAAACACAAATGGCTGTTTTTATCATGCGTAGTTCCTGCAGCAGCGCCCTGGATCAAATGCAACATGATCTTGGGGCCAACAGAGAACCAGGTATGCTTGCCATCGTGAAATGGTTCTTGCGTGATCTCAAGACCAACGATCTGTTGGTAGAATGCTGTACTTGTTTTAAGATCGGAAACATACACCGCAATGTGATTCAGGGATGTCTTTGTTTTCACAGTTTGTGATTTGAGGGCGCCGGCAATGATAAATGTTATAGCCAGGATTAAAACGTGTTTGTTTTTCATTTAATTTTTTTTATCAGTCAAATATAACGCAAGCCATTTTCTATATACTCTATAAAGATAACTTTGTTTGACCAATAGGATTTAATTTGCAGCCATGATTTCTGAACTTTATTCAACGCCTGTTTACAGGGAGAAAGAAACATCATTCAGTTTTCAGGCTTTTAACGGGGTTGGCGTCAGCCGTCTTCCAGGTCTGGAAAATAATTAATATTGATGTGCTCAATAGTAAAATCACAATCGCTGTTATAAAAGGCCAACAGGTAATTGTCACTTTGTAGGCATACCCATCAAGCCATTTATGCATGCAGAATATAGCTACAGCTGTAGCCACTGCCCCCGAAATAATAATAATTCTGACAAAGTCTTTCAAAAATAAACTAATAATACTAAGTGCACTTGCTCCCAGGACTTTCCTTAATCCGATTTCTTTTCTCCTGCGTTGAATATTTAGGGCAATAATGCCGATGACACTAATAAGCGCAATGGCTAAAGCCAGACCCGTTGCCGTATAGGCAGCGCGCTTCAGGCGAATCTCAGTATCATAGAGATCTTTCAGTGCGTCTTCCATAAAGCTGTATTCAAACGGCGTTTCCGGCATAAGCCTAGTCCACTGTTTTTGCAGGTCATCCAGAGTTGCGGTCATATTTGTTGAGCTGATCTTAAAGGACAGATAACGGTATACATTCTGCAAATCGACGCGTGAAACGATGATCGGTACAACTTTTTGTTGCATCGATCCAAAATGAAAATCATTTGTAACGGCTGCAATTTTATAAAGATTTGGGTCGCCTGTCAGCCTAACAGGCCTGCCAATGGCGTCCTTTGGATCATTGTAACCCAGGGACGTTGCGGCTGTTTTATTCAGAATTACACTCGCAGAGTCGCTGGGATTGGAAGAGAAAGACGCTCCTGCTAAAAACGGGATCTGAAAAACAGAAAAATAATATTTGTCTGTAAGCAGCATCTGAGAAGAAATCGCAGTACTCGAGTCTTGCCCCGGTTTATACAAAAACACAGTTCCTCCATTATTGCCGTTAGGGATCTCATAGGAAAGACTGGCCTCTGTAACGCCCGGTATTTTACCAAATTCACTTCGGATGTATTCCATATGCCGGGTGCCCTCCGCAGACCAGTCCCTGGCAACCTGGGCAGAAACGATAAAATCCTTATTATATCCTAAATCCTTGCTGAAAAAAAGATTGATTTGCTGGGCGATAATCATGGCACAGATAAGCACAACCCCGGCAATTGTAAACTGGAAGGCGACCAGCGATTTACGGAGGCGAGCCTTGTCACTCCCCATTTTGAGTTTTGATTTCAGCGCATCTACCACATTTAAGCCAGACAGGATAAATGCAGGATAAATACCCGACGCAAGGCCTATTAAAAATGCCAGGACTATAGGAATTGCCCAAAAATAAGCAGGGAAGGATGTAAGTGCGGGAATTTCAGAACCAATAATTAGCCCAAATAAATTTCTGGTCAGCGCATATAACACAACGGCGATAATGGTTGCAAGTAATACCAGTAAAACAGACTCTGTCAAAAACTGTGTTATCATTTGTTTTTTATATCCACCCATAACCTTTCTCACACCAATTTCCCGCATCCTTGAAGAAGCCCTTGTGACGGAGAGATTGATGAAGTTTACCATAGACATAAAAAGAATAAACAGTGCGACAAAAGATAGGGTAGAGGCTGTTTTACGGACGATACCTCCATTTGCATCCAGATAGTAGTCTTTCAGCGAAAAAAGATAGGGGGTGGCGTTACGGGCAATATCGGGGCTGACATTTTTAACCAGCAGCCCTTTTATAGGGCCTTCCAGATCTTCCGGTTTAACGCCTTTTTTCAATTGGATAAAACTGGGAATAGACATATTACTCCAGGCCATATTTCGTCCAAAATATTGCAGATTATCAGTGGAAACAAAAACCTCTCCGGGAGAATTATCGATCAAGGAAACCACCGAGTTCTTTTTCAATTTTTTCAGTACCCCTGAAATAACAAAATCATGTTGTTCGCCGGCCATATTCGACATTCGGATTGTCTTGCCGGATGCATCCACTGTTCCAAAAATTTTTTGTGCGAATGCTGAAGTAATGACAGCACTGAATGGATGATTAAGTGCCTCTTCCCGCTGGCCGCTGACCAGCTCAAAACCAAACATGTTTAAGAGGGTACTATCGCCTATCTGAACGGACGCTTTAAAATTATTCTTCCCGACAGAGACAACTGAATTAATCCCGTCAAAGCGGTAATAACTCTCTACCATTCCCGGATATCTCAGTTTCAGGTCCTGGGCAAGCTGCCCTGCTGAAGTTAATTCAAAACCCAGATTTGGATTTTTCCAATGACTTAATAAAATATATTGCTGATCAATATTTTTAAGGTTTTTGTTGACCTGCATCTGACTCCAGATAAATGCGCCCACTAGTAAGGTGAAGGCAATGCCAATTGACAGCCCGCCAATGTTTAGGAAGCTGTAAAATTTATTGGTCTTCAGATGTCTGAGAGCAATCGTAAAATAGTGTTTCAGCATGATTTTGCATTTGAACAAAAGTCTCATCTATTTGCATACCAACTTTCAAAAACTTAACTATTAACAAACAATGTATTATAACTATCTACATGTGTACATTAGCGGACAAAGCTGTATCAAAACCGGTCAAACGTCTGTACCGCAACGTCCTTTTCACTTTGCCGGTACTTTTGCAAAATTTAGCCCACCTCTTAAATACTCCCTGCAAAATCAGAGAGCGTAACTTCTCCGCTTTTCTGTCCAGTCCCGTTGCAAATGCAGGTGGATTAACAAACGATTCGTTTTGATCGGCTTCAATTATTTACGGATAACTTTAAGCGCCTCAATTTTCTCATTTATCAGCAAAATTTTTTCATCAATTTTATATAGCATGTTTTTACATGTTGCCCGATTCATTTCCAGCATTTCTAATATTTCAGAGATTTCATCATCGGTAAGTTTTGAAAACTGTTCACGCCACCTTTTGGGGGAACACTCCTTTATTCTGATGAAGGAACGTAATCATCAAATTTAAGTCTTTATCTGGCATGTCAACAATGTTCTGCAATTCCCTTTTCGCCTCATCATACCTTTGAATGAAAAGCAATTCCGCGGGCATATCTTCCCGAAGTGTAGCATAGATTGTTTCTATAAGATAAATACACTGATCTGTTAGATCCGGATAACGGAAATACCCTTCTACATTTTCTGCATTTGTTACAATTACTTCACCGGTATCCGTGTTGTCATATTTAATGCGTTGCATGAGAGGCCTGGAATACTTTTCCAATATTACGTCGTAATCTTTCATATTGTTCAGCATGTGAGCCGATACAGGTATAATAAGTCCATGCGGCACGACGCCATCGTGCACAAGTATGTCATGTATAAGAAACCGGTGTATTCGCCCATTTCCATCCTCGAAAGGATGAATAAATACGAAACTAAAGGCTATAACTGCCGCCCGGATTTCGGGAAATATGCCAGCAGTTTTACCGGCAATATCCCATTAAGCCTTTCATCAAAGAAGGAACAAAAGCCGGAAGGGGACAGATAAAAGGGGTTTGTACAGTTCCATTTCCCGTTTTCTGCAAAACGGTTAAAACCGCCGAAAAACCATTAAAAAAAGACGTTTTTTATGTAAAATGATTATAAAATCACCGCCTCTGCGCAATACCCGCCGGCAAATCTATCTGAAAATCAGGAGCTTAAGATCCTGGCCTGAGACAAAAGAATCAACGTCGAAAATAACCAATTATTTAGACACAGAGATAATCTTTGCACAGTCCTCCATACAAGCGAAGCAAAGATATCTGAGTTAATTTTGACCGGCAATTTGTAACAGAATAAAGGCAAATTTTCTTGAAATTTGTAACAAAGTAAGGGCAAATAGCCCAGCCAATTGAATGTCAGCGCATTACATTCATTTAACCTTATATTTATTAAATAAGCGCTCCTCCCTCCCTCTAAGAAGAGACCGCCTAATTCCATCTGTACCCTAGGTAAACATTAAATGCCGGGCAATCGGTGTTAAAAAAATAGCTAAATTTGTTAACTATTAAAAGCTTGGTGAGATTTCAGCATCGTCCATGCAACCTGCATGAACGCAAACTTCTGATTAACTTAAATATTCAAATTGACTTGAGTGAGAAAAGAACCAAAATTCGGGCTTAAACTGTTGACAAAAAAGACCATCATTACTATTGCGGCCTCCATTGCCGCCCTGACAAATCAATCGGCAAAGGCAGATCCCGCGCCAATCAATATCAACACCGATCTGAATCCGAATCTGTCATTCAAATTCAAAAAAAAATCTCAATTTGTTCTTAAGTTGAACCCCAAAAATATAGAAAAAAGCGTCGCAGTAAATCACACCTCCCATAGCTCCCATGCGTCCCACTCATCCCACACGTCATACTCTCCGCCACCAGGTCACTCATCCCACTCTTCCCACTCGTCTCATGTTTCATCTTCTCCATCTTATTATCCCTCTCACCGGAAAGTAATAATCCCTTCTGTTCCCACACCAAAAAAGTCAACTTACCATCCTAAAGCCACACCGAAACAGGACAGTCATAAAAATACCACGATAAAGAAATTCCTAACGCCTGAAATAGATTCTTTAGGCACCCGTATACTCTTCAGGGGCTGTGCCGGCAGAGACGTAGCACAGTTGCAGCGCATTTTAGAAAAGCTGGGGTTTACAATTTCTCTTGTAGAAGGAAAATCGAGCTACTTTGGAGACTATACTGACCTTGCAGTGAGATATTTTCAATTGCAGAATGGGTTAAAAGTAGATGGGATAGTGGGCAAAAACACCCTGATAATAATTAAAAGAAAGTTCCATGAAAACAGAAATTAACGATCAAGAGTTATCGATCTATATAGACAAATCGCTATACAACACAGATGTGTTATATAAGTGCTTCTATTGGTACAGCACCGATTATGCTATTGACATTACAGATGATTCTGAGAAGCATCACTTAGTAAAAATCAAACCTGTCGATAAAAATTCCACAGAGTCCTTAATAACAAAAGTAAAAAAAGACCTGATTGACTTTAAACTTCGTGACATTGTAACAAAAGAAACAAAAACTATTCGAGAACTGATGATCGCTAAAGCATTTGCTTATTACGATTCCGATGAAACTCCAGCATCTGATATTTCCGATCCGGTCGGTTTCGATCCTGAAAATATGCAAGAATAAATGGAACAAATAAAAGCAGAAATAAAAAAGACAAGAAAATTCAAAGATTTTGAATACTATGAATCCAGAAAGCAAAATGAATATTATTTGTTGCCTTTCAGATTCCACAGAATCACTGAACAAAAAGAAGTATTTGTCAATGAAGTCGGGGATTTCCTAATAGTTCCTTCCGGTACCGCCGAAAAGGTAATAACAAGGAAATTAAACCCCGAAATTGAAAAAGAGCTGTACGCAGATCTTATAGCCAATTTTTTTATAAGTGAAGCCCGGATTCCACCCCTTATTGATATCACCGCAGTCCGGTACCGCACGAAAAAGTCTTTTCTGGACGGGTTTACTGCGTTGCACATATTTGTAATTTCCCTTCGTTGTGAACATACCTGTCATTATTGCCAGGTATCCCGCGTAACCACCAATAAAACAGCCTTCGATATGAGTAGAAAGCATATTGACAAGGGCATAGAATATATGATGATGTCCCCCTCTGTCAATTTGACGATGGAATTCCAGGGAGGGGAGGCACTCCTTGCTTTTGAAAATATCCAGTATGCGATTGAAAAGGCGAATATGTTGGCGCCGAAACTAAATAAAAACATGACGTATGTAATATGTACCAACCTTGCCCTGTTAAACGAAGAAATTCTCAATTACTGTAAGACAGAAAATATTTTAATATCTGCCTCTCTGGACGGACCGGCCTTTATCCATAATGCAAATAGACACAGGCCAGGAAATAATAGTTATGAGTTGACAATAGAAGGGATTGAAAAATGTCGCGCTTCAATTGGTGAGGATAAAGTTTCCGCCTTATTGACAACCACAACCCTTTCTCTTGACTATCCAACCGAAATTGTCGATGAATATTTCAATAAAAACTTTAAAAGCATCTTCCTTAGGCCAATCAGTCCTTATGGCTTCGCAAAGCACAACGGCAAAAAAAACGGATATCTAACCGATCGATTTCTGACATTTTACAAAACAGCGCTCAATAGAATAATAAAATACAACATTGAAGGTCATTTTTTCCGAGAGGAATATGCTACGATTATCCTTAAAAAGATCCTTTCCCCTTTTCCTGTAGGATTTGTTGACTTACAATCGCCCGCGGGAATGATCAATAAAGTGATTGTCTTTAATTACGATGGCAAAGTATATGCCTCCGATGAGGCGCGTATGCTTGCAGAAAATCACGACTACACATTCTGTCTGGGGAACTTAGATGAAAATACTTACCACGACATTTTTTTTAATGAAAATGTAAGTCATATTTCTGACGTTATGGTGAATGAAGCCTTAGCGGGATGTTCAGAATGTGCTTTTCAGTCCTATTGTGGTGCGGACCCCGTATTCCATTATGCTACACAAGGTGACATGTATGGCAATCGAGCAGACAGCCTTTTTTGCAGGAAAAATATGGAGATTATCCGGTACTTGTTGGAGTTAATGGACAATAATAAGAGTATCGAAAAAATCTTCTACAATTGGATAAATTATTAGTTATGAATCTAAAAACAAAAGGACTACCTTATAATATTACACAACCAATCGTAGGAAAAGTTTCCAGGGATTTGGATGCTTCAACCAACGATTTGATATATATAGTTAAGAAAGACATTCAATTCACAAACGCTGAAAATAACGCGATATTGATATCAACTCAACCACTAGAGCACATTGACAAACCCCCTAAAGGTGTCTACAATATCGTTTCGTTGGATCATTTGCAGGACGGCGATATAGTCGTCATTAATACTGACGGCATTATTAATACACTTTATCGCGTTAATTCAAGGCACAACTTTCTGGTATTCACTGAACGCTGCAACAGTAATTGTCTGATGTGCTCACAACCTCCCAAAGATCGAAATGACATACCATATTTATTTAGCCTTTATAAAAAACTAATTCCGTTGATTCCAAAAAATTGCCCTGAACTCTGCCTTACCGGTGGCGAACCAACGCTTCTGGGGGAAAGATTCTTCGAATTGTTGTCACTATTGAACAAGGAACTACCGGACACCGATCTACATTGTTTGACCAACGGAAGGGTTTTTGCGTGGAAATCTTTCACTGCCAGACTAGAAACGTTGAACATGGAAAAAATCATGTTTGGTATACCCTTATATTCTGATTTCTATCAGGTTCATGATTATATCGTTCAGGCTAAAGAAGCATTTAATCAGACAATATCCGGCCTATATCATTTAGCTGAAGCGGGGCAAAGAATAGAATTACGTATTGTCCTTCACAAACAGTCTATTCCAAGACTTACCCGACTAGCAAGGTACATATACAAAAACTTACCGTTTGTGGAACAGGTCGTGTTTATGGGACTGGAACATCAGGGTTATACACCATTTAATATTGAAAAACTTTGGATTGACCCGCACGAGTATATCGACGCACTTAGTGAAGCTGTCCTTTTTTTGGCCGAAAACGGATTCAATGTGTCAATATACAATTTTCAATTATGCCTTCTGCCAAATAAATTATGGAAATTCACAAAGAAATCCATATCGGATTGGAAAAATATCTATTTGGATGTGTGTAAGAACTGTTCCCAGAAAGAAAACTGCGGGGGACTATTTGCCTCTGCAATTCATAAGCATAGCGATTTTCTTAAAGCAATCTGATACGCTTAAAAAACAGAACGCCAGTTCATCTGACACATATCACCTGACTTTAATTCGTAGATTGGATATCCAAGCTCGGAAAACCTGTATGTTCAAGAAATAAAACATCCGCATCTGCATTCAATGAAAAATTGGTTTTCTGAAACATCAAATCGATTAAAACTTTCGCCAGGTCATCGAAATTCACGCTATGCCAACCAAAATACAGCTTAATTATTGCTCTACACCCTATTACAGCGAGCTCAGGGCTGGTCAGCACCTCCGACTGTCTCGCCCGAATTTTACTTTACATCCCCATCTGTCGGCCATTTGTCCGCCAAAAAGAACGGAACCAAAGCGGAAATATGCATAAAAATAACGGCGGACAGCGCAAAAAAAATCCCATAAACTTCTGTTTACAGGATAATGCTTTTTTAGTGCGGAAGGGGAGATTCTATCCCGCATTGGCTGTCAATTGATTCCAATCGCTGTCCGCCTTTTGCATTTACAACTTTTAAAACCCCTGGTAACTGTCGTTATAAAATCCTTTTGCTAAGATACGAAATGTCCATGAAAAGAACGTTTAACCTAACTGAAAAACAAAGGGGAATTCTCCTGGGGGTTGCCTCAATATCATCATCTGTAAGTTTTGAAATTGGCTGCGTCCCCTTTTGGAGAAGATCCCTATATTCTAATGAAGAAACATAATCTTCAAGTTTAAATCTGTTTCCTGCATGCCTACAACGACTAGCTCATCAATAAGAAACTGTCAAAATCAGTGACCCGGGTGTTATCCACCAAAACGATGCATAATTATAAAATAAGAATAGTCAGAATCGTCCACCCCGACCTTATCGATGAAACCCTATTTTTCATAAAAATTGGTTTTTAAACACTTCAATCAGCTCAAAGTTGTGCGGATTTTCTTTTAGTATCTCTTTTATTTTTTCGGGGTCATTGCCGGCATCGGGCGTTATTGATAACCCCTTTTTAACAACCACTATTTTCGTAGTTGTGACCTTTTCTTCTTTACCGCTTTGGTGATTGGTACGGCTTTCCGAATGCTTTTTGATGAATGTCATCCTGTCTTTTTCCTTATTCCACAAGTACAGCGCGTCTTCGTAATTCTCTTCTTCTTTGGTATATGTTTTGGTTTTAAAAGGCGGGCCAAGCTTATTTTGAAAATAGGTGATCAGTTTATTTGCCTCTTTCTCATCTAATATTCTTAATACATAACCGATAAATTTATTGGCTTTATAACTATCAACCAGTAAGTATAACTCGTTTGACTGCACGTAAGATGTATTGTCATATGTATAGTTGTTCAGCCGAATATCATTAATACAATATCCGGTTAAATTATCTGTTTGGTAGGCAGACATTGTTGTCTCCAGCTCCCTGTCTCGCTGCATCTCTCGGATATCCGGAACAACAGCCCCCAGATCCTTATTATATGGAAGCATTTCTAAATCTCTCTTTTGCGCATTGCAAGAGACCACTACTGCACACACCATTAGAACGGTAATATATTTTCCCATACATCTAATTTTTGCTTAAAGAAATATGTTTAGTCGGACCAAATGTTTTTTAAATGACAATTTGTTCATTTTTGGTATCCTACTTCAGAGAAATGCTGCCGCAACCCATATATGTTGTATCATTAAAACTGAAATAAATTTCATAGGCTGGATTGGGCGCTTCAGTGATATCCAGGTTGCAGCCTTGACTTGATTTTCTGATGATACCAAATACTTTTTTGCTTCTAAAGGCGTATGTTTCTGTATAAGCCTGCTTTTTCGATAGGAATAAAGTATCTTTCACTGAATCATTGTTGCAGTGAAGTATAAATATATTGTTCTTAATCTCTATACTCCAAAACGGCTCATTGCCTTCAAAATGGCCTGTTATCGGGTGATTTTTTACCCAATCCTGCTCATGATTCGCGTTTTCACTAAAGCCTGACTGTATCAGGCAAATCAGAATGACCAGTATCCATTTCACGCTCATCCTTATAGTTTTTATTGATTTTAATGGAACACCCGCTGCTTTTCTTTGATTGGGGGTCTTTTCCCTACTCAAAAGTGTACCAGATTTTCTCTTGGTTCCGTAACTTTTTTGGAGTGATAATAATGCCTATACCAATGCAATTTTTTATCACCAACTGTCTACCATTTGTCCACCAAAAAACACAGACGCAAGCGGAAATAAGCGAAAAAAATAAAGATGGGCCGGACAAAAAAATCCCGTAAATTTATTGATTTACAGGATTTCGACGTTAATGGTGCGGAAGAGGAGATTCGAACTCCCAAGCCCTAACGGGCACTACCACCTCAAAGTAGCGCGTCTACCAATTTCGCCACCTCCGCATGGAGCGCAAAAATAAGGTATGTTTGCTTTATATCTTTATTTAGTGCTGAATAATTTTATGGACACGGGAATTTTTGTATTTTTAGAATATAAAGCCCTATAAAAACAAGCACATATTATGGTACCCACCCGATTATTTGATGCAATTGAATATCAGGAAAGTAACTTTTCCAAAACAGAGATGTTAGTGTATAAAGAAGACGGTCAGTGGACACCGCTTTCAACAGGGCAGGTAGCAGAGGCATCCCTGAAAATGGCAGCGGGGTTGCATAAGTTAGGTATCAGTGCCGGCGATTTCACAGCAGAGGGCGCAGATAAAGTGGCCATCATTTCAGAGAATCGCCCTGAATGGATCATAGCCGATCTTGCAGTACAGCAGATCGGGGCAATTCTGGTTCCCATTTATCCGACCACTCCACCTGAAGAACTGGCGTATATTTTTGAAGAGGCGGCAGTAAAGATGGTTTTGATTTCCAGCCAGCAATTACTTAAAAAATATAGCGCGGTCCTCGAATCCAATCCCAATATACAGTTTATCTACACCTTTAATGAAACCGACAAGCCCCATTGGACCGGGATTAAAGAACTGGCAGACCAGGCGGCCCTAGATACTGTCCAGGAGATCCGCGCCAATATCACGGCAGACCATCTGGCAACCATCATCTATACTTCAGGCACCACCGGCCACCCAAAAGGGGTGATGCTTTCCCATGGCAACATCTTGAGTTGTGCTATGCTGGCCAAAGAAAGCTTTCCTTTCCCGGACAATCCTTCGCTAAGAGCACTTAGCTTTTTACCGCTGAATCATATTTTTGAAAAATGTATCAGCTATGTGTATCTGTTCAGCGGCATCAGCATTTATTTTGCGGAAGGAATGGAAATGATTGGTCAGAATATTAAAGAAATCAGGCCACATATTTTCATGACGGTTCCCCGGTTACTGGAAAAAGTATTTGAAAAGATCAATAAAACAGGCCAGCAACTCAAAGGAGCACAGAAAAAAATATTTGACTGGTCTATCAGAGTGGGAGAACAATATGACAACAGAAAAAAGAAAAGCCCCATATACAAAGCAGAGCTCCAATTAGCCCGAAAGCTTGTCTTTTCTAAATGGCAACAGGCCCTTGGCGGCGAGATATTATATATAATAACAGGAGGTGCAGCCTGTCCCCAGCGCCTGCTAAGAATATTTAACGCAGCCGGCATTCCCGTTTATGAAGGCTATGGTCCGACAGAAAATAGCCCGGTTATTTCTGTTAACCGGCATGTCCGCAATGAAAATATGATCGGCACTGTTGGCCCGGTGATGGATGGCCTTGAATTCAAACTGGAACAAGATGGAGAAATCTGCGTAAAAGGCCCCACTGTCATGCAGGGCTATTATAAAAACCCTGAACTCACTGCAGAAACCATAATAGATGGCTGGCTTCATACCGGAGATATCGGCGCCTTAGTGGATGGCCTTTTTTTAAAGATCACCGATAGGAAAAAAGAACTCTTTAAAACATCCGGTGGCAAATACGTTGCGCCACAACCCATAGAAAACAAATTAAAAGAATCAGATTTTGTAGAACAAGCCATTATTGTTGGGGCGGAACAAAAGTATGTCGGGGCATTGATTGTCCCTCAGGCAGAGGCATTGAAATCCTGGCTGGAACAACAAAATGTTTCCTATAACAGTCTCGAACAGGCCATTGCTCTACCAGAGGTAAAAAAACTCTATAAGGACCATATTCAAAAAGTTAACCAGGGCCTTAGTGCGACAGAACAAATTAAAAAGCATATGTTGCTTTCCAAGCCCTGGGGGATTGACTCCGGGGAATTAACCCCAAAACTCAGTGTCCGGCGCAAAGTCGTTATGGAAAAATACAAAGACTCTATTGACAAACTATTTGCCTAAAGGCTGCCTGATTGTCTGATTACTTAAATTCGTAACCAATATCCTTTCTATATTGAATGCCGTCAAAATGGATCTCTTTTAACAGGTTTCGGGACTTTTCTGCAGCCGCCTCTATCGTGCCTCCAAAAGAGGTCACAGCCAGAACGCGGCCTCCGCTGGTTAAAATATCATCTCCTTTCAGTTGAGTCCCGGCATGAAAAATCAGGCTTTCCTTCTCTTGTTTAACTTCCGGAAGGGTGATCTTTTTTCCTTTTTCATATGACCCGGGATACCCGCCGCTCACGGCTACGACTGTTACGCAAGCCTGAGCCGCAGGCTGAATATTTACGTCATTTAATCCGCCGTGATATACCGCCAAAAACAGATCCACAATATCTGCGTTGAGGCTCGGCATAATAACTTCGGTTTCCGGATCCCCCATACGGCAATTGTACTCAATCACCATTGGTTCGCCTTTGACGTTAATAAGCCCAAAGAATATAAATCCTTTATAATCAATATTTTCTTTAGCAATCCCCTCAACAGTAGGGCGAATAATCTGATTTTCTACTTTCTCCATGAAAGCCGCATCCATAAATGGAACCGGGGTAACACAGCCCATTCCACCGGTATTCAGGCCGGTATCTCCTTCGCCAATACGTTTATAATCCTTCGCATGGCCGACGATTTTATAATTCTTTCCGTCGGTCAGGATAAAAATACTGACCTCAATGCCGTCCAGGAACTGTTCGATGACAACTTTAGAAGATGCTTCTCCAAACTGTTTGTTGAGAATCATCTCTTCAAACGCCTTAAGCGCCTCATCATGCGTCTGGGCAATCACCACTCCTTTACCTGCAGCCAGGCCATCGGCCTTCAATACAACTGGTAAGCTATGACTGGCGATATAGGTTTTACCCTCATTATAATTATCTGCATTAAATTCTGCATAGGAAGCCGTCGGGATCTGATGGCGCTGCATAAATTTCTTAGAAAAGGCCTTACTTCCTTCCAGCTGCGCACCTGTTTTTGAGGGAGCTATGACCATCCCTTTCCAATCCTGCTGTGCCTGGAAATAATCGTATATACCATTAACCAATGGATCTTCAGGCCCCACCACCAGCATCGTTACCTTATTATCTATTACAAACTGCTTAATGGCATCAAAATCATTTACACCGATGGGTACATTTTGACCGACAGTTGCCGTTCCCGCATTCCCTGGTGCAATGTATACCTTATCACAATGTTTACTTTCCTTGATTTTCCAGGCAAGCGCATGTTCTCTGCCGCCAGATCCCAATATGAGTATATTCATGTAACAGATTTTTATAAAACTCCCGCGAAATTAAAAAAGCCAGGGCACTTTTCCCCGCTTCCCAAAAAATTTAAGAAATGCCATAAACAAAACAAAGCCGCTAATTGTTGAATTAGCGGCCTTTGCAACTTTTAAACCTTTCCTTTGTAGAGCGTACGGGAATCGAACCCGTGATTCCTCCGTGAAAGGGAGGTGTCTTAACCCCTTGACCAACGCTCCGTTATTGTTTGGGATTGCAAAGGTAATATAATTTAGATTTTCACCAAATATTTTTCAATATTTCTGAAAAACAAATATTTGCAAACAAACGGTTATTCACGAGAAAAATGTTAATTCTTTATTATAACTCCTGTCTTTCCTGTAAATTCGCATCACATTATTCAAAACAAAAATAAATTCGATATGAGTTCAGTTAAAGTTGCGATCAATGGTTTTGGTCGCATTGGTCGTCTCGTTTTCCGCCAGATTTATAATATGGAAGGGATCGATGTTGTGGCCGTTAATGACCTTACCAGCCCTTCAACATTAGCCCATCTGCTTAAATATGACAGTGCTCAGGGCCGTTTTGAAGGTTCCGTTACCAGCACAGACAAATCTATCATCGTTAATGGTGAAGAAATCAATATATACGCGCAAAGAGACCCGTCTCAGATTCCCTGGGGCGAGCATGATGTAGACGTTGTTATCGAATCTACCGGTTTCTTCGCAGACAAAGATAAAGCGGCTGCGCATTTAAAAGCAGGTGCAAAAAGAGTTGTCATCTCCGCGCCGGCAACAGGTGATCTGAAAACCATCGTTTTTAATGTAAACCATGAGATCCTGGATGGCAGCGAAACAATCATCAGCTGTGCTTCTTGTACGACCAACTGTCTGGCACCAATGGCTAAAGCCTTAAATGATGCCTTCAAAATCGAAGTAGGTAGCATGACCACTGTTCACGCCTATACCAACGACCAGAATACACTGGACGCTCCACATCCTAAAAATGACCTGCGTCGTGCACGTGCAGCAGCCCAGAACATTGTTCCAAACTCTACTGGTGCAGCAAAAGCAATCGGCCTGGTACTTCCTGAATTAAAAGGTGTATTAGACGGCGGTGCACAGCGTGTTCCCGTTATCACTGGTTCATTAACTGAACTTACTGCAGTATTAGCAAAAAAGACTTCTGTTGACGAAGTAAATGCAGCAATGAAAGCAGCAAGCAACGAGAGCTTCGGTTATAATGAAGATCAAATTGTAAGCTCTGACATCATTGGTATTCACTACGGTTCACTGTTCGATGCCACACAGACCAAAGTAGTTGAGTTTGGCGACAAGCAATTAGTAAAAGTTACCAGCTGGTACGATAATGAAATGAGCTATGTATCTCAACTGGTACGTACGGTTCATTATTTCGCCGGTCTGATTTCTAAATAATTCTTTTAGAGAATTTCTGACATTCATTTAAAAATGGCAAAGGGTATGTCGAAGAGACTTACCCTTTTGCTATTTACGTAGTAATTTGATCCCACTTATTTTTCACCCTAAAATCTTTTAACAATGAACTGGTTAATTCTAATTATCGCGGGACTATTTGAAGTAGGATTCGCCACCTGTCTGGAAAAGGGCAATCAATCCAGTGGCTCTACTGCCGCATTATGGTATAGTGGTTTCGTATTAAGTTTGACAATCAGTATGTTACTGTTGATAAAGGCGACCCAGACCCTCCCTATCGGCACATCTTACGCTGTTTGGACCGGAATAGGTGCAGTCGGCACTGTTTTGGTAGGTATATTATGGTTTAAAGAACCTGCTAACTTTTGGCGGCTGTTCTTCATTTTCACGCTGATTGGTTCCGTTGTGGGCCTAAAGGCAGTATCACATTAATTATGACTGTAAGAATTTCGAAAACACTACTGGTTTTTATTTTTCTATCGGGTATGACCGGATGGCTGCACGCCCAAACCGGTAAAAAGACCCTTCATCCGGAGAAAGCCATTCTATCCATCTCCTTTGATGAACTTCCCAATACGATTCAGGTAGTGGGTGATGATATCGAATATTCTAAATTCAGTAAAACATTAAAAATAGGTTGTATTGGCCTCACACAATATAAAGACAATAACATTTCCTATACCTTTAGCCTTACACTGCCGAGATTCAATTTTAATGATGGTGAAACGAATAATTACACCAATGAAGACAGCCACTTCTTTGATGCCGGTAATGACGCAGCCCTGATGCTACAATTAGGGAATATGCGGTTTGGCAATCTGTTCAGATCTAAGGAAAAAGAAAATATTCTTTCAAAAGTAGCTACCACAGATTATAAAATTACTGCTACAAATATAAAAGACAAAGATGGACAATATATCATATTAATAAGAATTAATTCAGGTTCCGTCTTGCAGGAAAGTTCAGAAACTAAGAGCAAGGCAGATGAACAGACATTGCATATTGCCAAAGAACCTTTAAGTCAGATAAAAATAAGTAATCCTCAGCCGGCGCTGCCGAAAGTAGAATCTTATAAGTTCAAAAGTTCCAGTGAGGTTATTTCTCCCGGTCGTTAGGTAATAAAAAAGCCTGCGTTTATGGGCGGATAAGCCTGTATGCATTTTTTATGATCTGTACATTAATTTCAGGAGCAAAATCAATAGGTTCGCCGTCAATGTGCATAGGTGCATTGAGCAGATTTTTTATCTTAATTTCCGGCGTCTGAAAATATAGAATATTTTTATTAGTTACTTCTTCTACCAAGTGTTGTAACTTATTATTTCCCCGTATCTGCTGCAATACCGCAAAAGGCAATTTGGCCTTATTCATTTTCTGGACCACGACGATATCCAGTAAACCGTCATTTAACTTTGCCTCCGGGGCAATCGTAACGTTATTCCCGAATTGGTTTGCATTGGCCACACTGATAAAAAAAGCGTCCGAAAAAAAAGAGAACTTATCCACTTCAATCTCGAATTGATAGGGCTGGGCTTTAAAATAATTGATGATGCTTTGCTGGGTATAAGTCAATAACCCGCGGCTGCTTTTAGCAGCAAAATCATGGGCAACCTTCGCATCAAATCCAACGCCACTCAGCATGCATGCAAAATGACCATTTACTTTAAAAGCGTCTACATGCTTGGCACTGCCGTTGAGGATCATTTCAAAAGCCAGTCTGGGTTTTGAAGGTATGCCTGCTGCCCTGGCCAGACCATTACCACTGCCATAGGGAATAATCCCAAATGTAACCGGTTCATTGTGTAAGGCGCCCACTACGTGATTGACAGTACCGTCACCTCCTATGATAACTATATCTGTGATTTCTTCCTTCTGGATCTTATCAATTAAAAAGTCGTAATTGCCTCTTTTGTTGGTCGGCATGATCTCGCAATGAAGCCCCCGCTCTTTACTGATCTTTTCAATAAGCGATACCAGCGTTTCTTTCTTTGCGGTTCCCGAGATGGGATTTACCAAATATATAAGTTTACGCTCTTTTTTTTGAATGGCCACGCGTTGCACATTGGGTTGTTGTATCGTTTGTGTGTGCTCCATAATGATACATTTTGCATTCGTTAGGAGAACAAAGATATCTGTTTAATCATTTACAATCTGTTAATACTTACACCAAATTAATTGAGTGCGTATCCCTTTCCCTGAATTAAAATTTTATTTATCTTTAAGCCTCACAAAGACAAAGCTTCATATATTATTTTGAAATTAATCAGGCATTTAAGCTTTCTGAAGGCCGTTTTATGGTATACCTTAACTGCATTTGGAGGGGCACAGGGTCATTTTGCCATGATGCTCAAGACCTTTGTCCAGCAAAGAAAAGATATAACCGAAAGTGAACTCCTGGAATACAATGCTTTCTGTCAGATGTTACCCGGCGCTTCTTCGTCACAAACCATTACGCTGATTGGTTACAAAAGAGGCGGCCTGATATTAGCAATACTAGCTTTAATTACCTGGGTATTACCAGCCAGTATAATCATGGGCAGTCTTTCCTTTTTATTAGACTATCTGGATAAGAGTGCAATTGATACAAAAGAGTTGTTTAAATATATTAAACCCATGGCTGTGGGCTTTATCGCCTTCTCGGCAGTTAAGCTCTTTAAGATTTCTATCAACAATACAATCACAAAGGTAATTTTTATAGCCGGAACCCTGCTGACCTTATACTTTTTCAAAACGCCATGGATATTTCCTGCTGTAATTGTCGGCGCTGGCACGGCTACCAATTTCAGCCATAAACGTATACCACAGCATGAAACAGTCAGAAAAAAAATTAGATGGGGACATATTCTCATATTTTTTGCGCTGTTCATTCTTGCAGGATCTCTGTCAGAAGCCGCCCGTAAAAATAATTGGACGCAACGCGGCAAATTCAACCTATTTGAAAACTGCTATCGTTTCGGATCCCTTACTTTTGGAGGCGGTGATGTACTGGCTCCGCTGATGTATGAACAATATGTCGTACGCCCCTTAACACCCGAGGTTCAGCAAAAGAATACAGGCGTCCTTAAAATGGACAATGACGCATTTCTCACAGGTTACGGGATGCTTAAAGCGATACCCGGGCCCACATTTACCATTAGTTCCTTTGTGGGCGGAATGGTGCTGAAGGACAAAGGCCCCTCCGCTCAGTTTTGGGGATGTGTCATAGCCACGGTTGCCATATTCTTACCCTCCACTTTACTCATACTTTTTTTCTTTCCTGTATGGAATAATTTAAAAAAATACGCGATAATCTATAGATCATTAGAAGGTATTAATGCAGCTGTAGTCGCCATTATTCTGGCTTCATCTCTTTATCTAATGAAGGACATCTCCGTGAATGTTATCGACGGTCATATAGAACATATAATTAATATAGGAACGATCCTCGGAACTTTCTCGCTGCTTAAATACACACGGATTCCAGCTCCGTATATCGTTATATTATGTTTGTTGCTGGGAATTATATTTTAAATAACAATAATTTATAATATATAAACAACTATTATTTAAAGTAATTATTGGTTTGTATATATTCGAACACATTGTCAGGAACCAAAAAACGGATCGACTTGTCTTCTTTAATATTCTTCCTGATAAAGGATGCAGAAATATCGAGCATAGGCGCTTCCAAAATTTCTGCCTTGATATCAGACCGGATGCTGTCGATGGGAAAGCCCGGCCTCAGATAAATCATAAAGGAATAATCCCGAATCAGCTTTTCATAATTAAGCCATTTAGGTAAGTTTTTAAAACTGTCTGAACCCATAATAACAGTAAACTCATCATCCGGATATTTCTCCGTCAAATAAGTAAGGGTTGTAATTGTGTAAGACGGCTTAGGTAACCTAAACTCTACATCGACTGCTTTAAGTCGGTTGCTGTTTTCAATAGCCAGATTAACCAAATGTAACCTGTCATACTCACCCAATAATGTAACTGAAGGTTTCAGGGGGTTTTGAGGCGAAACAACCAGCCAGACTCTGTCTAAATCTGTATAATTGAGTACATGTTCGGCTATAATTAAATGGCCAGTATGTATAGGATTAAATGATCCGAAATATAAACCAATTTTCATGTTTACTTAAGGCAACTAATGACGAAAAAATTAGAAGAAGATAAATGTTCCTTATGTTTATGCTATTTCTTCTACTATTATATTCTCAGCTTCGTTGATACGGAGGCTTAGGTTATATCCAACGACAGAAATAGATATCGGGTCTCCTAATGGCGCAATTTGTTCAACGGTAATTATTTCCCCTGGAATACATCCCATTTCCATCAGCTTAATAAATATTTCATTATTGGAAAATTCTCTTATGATTACCGCTTTACCAACACGAATTTCTGACAACTTCTTCATATATAGAAAATTATGGACACAAAATTAACTGTTTTCGACCATTAGGTAGGCATTTTCCCGATAATTTCCGAATTTTGACAATTAAACAACAATACATGCAAAGAGTTACCTTTAATTATCTGGACAGACAACTTTCATTAAAGAGCAAAACACAAGTCAAAGACTTTATAACAACAATTTTCAAATCAGAAAAAAAAGGACTTAGTTATATTAATTACATCTTTTGTTCTGATGATACATTGTTGGAAATGAATAAAAGGCAGTTAAATCATGATTATTATACAGATATACTCACATTCGAGTTAAGCTCAACTAAAAATACCGAAGCGGAAGTCTATATTAGTGTGGACAGGGTAAAGGATAACGCTCAAACTTTGAAACAGCCTTTTGAAAAAGAAATATTGCGTGTTTTGTTTCATGGCGCCTTACACCTTTGTGGATATAAGGATAAAACTCCTGCAGAAGAAGCTTTAATGAGAAAAACAGAAGATAAATACATAAACAGATACTATAAACTTTAATTAGTTCCACGTGGAACAGTATGCAGGATTTAAACATCTTACTAAAAAATCCATTAAAGAGTTCCACGTGGAACTCTTTAATATTATATCAAATGAACATCTGCATCAAACTATTCTGCATTACATTATTTACAAGAGAAAATAGTGCACCAATAAAATAAACCTACGTTCCACGTGAAACATATAAGGTAATTACAGTTCAAGGACTTTTATTTGCGTTCCACGTGGAACGCAAATTTTATAATTAATAAACTACCTTTGCAAACTACAAAATAAGCATATGTTTCAGGAATACGATATAATAGTAGCGGGCGCAGGACATGCAGGTAGTGAAGCCGCTGCCGCTGCCGCCAATCTAGGTAATAAAGTCTTACTGATTACCATGAACATGAATACAATTGCGCAAATGAGTTGTAATCCGGCAATGGGTGGTATCGCCAAAGGCCAGATTGTAAGAGAAATAGATGCGATGGGTGGCTACTCCGGCATTGTGTCTGATAAAAGCATGCTTCAGTTCAGAATGCTGAATAAGAGCAAAGGTCCGGCTATGTGGAGTCCCAGAACCCAAAATGATCGTATGCTATTTGCCCTAACATGGAGGGAAATGCTGGAACATACAGAAAATCTGGATTTCTACCAGGATACTGTCCAGGGTATAATCGTAAAGAATAATCAGGTTGTGGGTGTAAAAACGAACTTGGGACACGAAATCAAGGCTAAATCTGTTATATTAACCAGTGGAACCTTTCTAAATGGAATCATCCACATCGGAGAAAAGCAGTTTGGAGGGGGGAGAGTTGCGGAGAAAAGTGCAACAGGCATCACAGAACAACTCGTTTCTCTTGGCTTTCAAAGCGACAGACTTAAAACCGGCACACCACCAAGGGTGGACGCACGAAGCCTCGACTATTCCAAAATGGAAATTCAGAAAGGAGATGATGTTATACCAGGCTTTTCCTATCTGGAAAGTGTCCCGAAACTGGATCCATCTAGACAATTACCCTGTCACATAACGTACACAAATACGGAAGTTCATGAGCTATTAAAAACCGGATTTGACAGGAGTCCTATGTATACCGGCAGAATAGAAGGGACCGGGCCCCGTTATTGTCCAAGTATAGAAGATAAAATAAACAGGTTTGCAGATAAAAATCGTCATCAGCTGTTCGTAGAACCAGAAGGATTCAAAACAGTAGAGATCTATGTCAATGGATTTTCAACATCTCTGCCGGAGGACGTCCAATATAAAGCCCTGACCAGGGTCCCTGGCTTCGAGAATGTGAAAATGTTCCGGCCAGGCTACGCCATAGAGTATGATTATTTCCCCCCCACTCAGTTAAAAGCCAATCTGGAAACCAAGCTGATTAAAAATCTATTCTTCGCCGGGCAGATCAACGGCACAACGGGTTACGAAGAAGCTGCCTGCCAGGGTCTCATGGCTGGAATCAATTCCAGCCTCGCTATAAAAGAGCAGGCACCCCTGATTCTTAAAAGAAACGAAGCGTATATTGGCGTATTAATAGACGACCTGATTAATAAGGGCACTGATGAACCATACCGTATGTTCACCAGCCGCGCAGAGTATAGAACCTTATTAAGGCAGGATAATGCTGATTTAAGACTAACTGAATTAAGCTACAGGCTGGGTCTTGCAAAACAGGAACGCTATGAGACAGTACAAAATAAAAAGGCGGCTGTTGCCGAAATGATTCTTCAGTTAAAACAAACTGCGATCAGTCCGGAGGACATCAATCCTTATCTGGAAAAAATCGGATCCACACCTATTACTGAAAAACAAAAACTGGCGAAAATCATCCTTCGTCCAGCGGTAAACCTGGAAGATATGGTCGCCGAAGTACCCATCTTAAAGGAAATAATAAATATTAAAAATATATATAATATTCAACAATCTGAAATACAAATAAAGTACGAAAGATACATTGAAAAAGAACAGGAAATTGTCGATAAAATCAATCAAATGGAGTCATTAGTAATTCCAGACACCTTTGATTACAATAAAATAACCGCGTTAGGGACAGAGGCTATTCAAAAATTCAATAAAATACGGCCAAGGACTATTGGGCAGGCAGGAAGAATAAGTGGCGTTAATCCGGCTGATATTCAGATTTTGATGGTCCACATGGGCAGGTAGAAGATTTTACCAATAAATTAATGAAAGCTTAAGGAAAGATCAGTAATATTACCCTGATTTAATACAACCGCGTTTGAAACTGTTTGGCATTTTACTATTGATCTTCTTCTGGGGTTTATTTCCGGCAAAAACACTGTTTGCACAAGTGAACCTAAAAGGCCATGTATATCAGGATAAATACAGAACACCACTTGATTCAGTTACTGTCATTACAGAGTCAGGCAGACGGGCGGTTTCAGATTCAACAGGCCGCTACCAGATTCAGATAAATCCCAAAAAGGATTCAATCTGGTTTCAATTCAGGGATAAGATCACGCATAAATACCCCATAGATACGATTAAGAATACCAGAGACTTTGAGGTCCAGATATACTTACCAAAAGAATATATTCAAACAGCTAAAGGATATTTGCCTACGGTGACCGTCCGATCAAAAAATTATTATGAGGATTCGCTGGCCCTCAGAAATGATTATGCTAAAATCTTCAATTATCAAAAACCAAGTCAGGCACTCGGAGAAAGTTTCGGGGTAGGGGACAACGGAGGTCTCGCCGTAGATCTGGATGCGATCGTAAACTTGTTCAGGTTTGGGTATAACCGCCGACAGAAAGTATATCAGAAATTTGCCCTGACTATAGAGCAGGATAGATACATTAATCACCGTTTCACCAAAAAACTGGTAGAAGATATTACGGGCTTATACGATCAGCAGCGCGATCAATATATGGAAGCATTCCGTCCAAGCTATGAAGAGTTATTACAGATGAACGAAGTACAGCTTGGCCAGTATATCAAACGCACCTACCAACAATATACCCATAAAAAGTCAGAAGACAAATACGAAAAAAATATCTTCCTTTCGCCATATGAACAGCGAAAAGGAAGATAAGTTGTTTTGATTATTGGATAAGACCAGCCTTTCTGCTGATCTCCATCATTCGGTCTATAGGTTTCTTTGCCGCTAATCTAAGCGTTTCATCCATTTTAATTTCAGGCAGCTGAAACTTCATGCACAAATATAATTTCTCCAGAGTGTTAAGCTTCATATAGGGACAATCGTTACACGCACATGCATTATTTGGGGGAGCAGGAATAAAAGTCTTTTCAGGAGAATCCTTTTCCATCTGATGTAAAATTCCCGCTTCAGTAGCTACAATAAATTCAGAAGCGGAGCTATTTTTGGCATACTTCAGAATTTGTGTCGTACTGCCGATAAAATCTGCCTCTTTTAATATAATCTCTTCACACTCCGGATGTGCCAACAATAATGCCCCCGGATACTGCTGTTTAAGGCCCAAAATCTTCTCTAAACTAAAAATCTCATGTACCTGACAGGATCCGTCCCAAAGTAGCATATTTCGCCCCGTTTGCTTATTTACATAGGCGCCTAAATTGCGGTCAGGAGCAAAAATTATTTTTTGCTCCCTAGGCAGGCTTTCTATAATCTTATCGACATTTCCGCTCGTGCATATAATATCACTTAATGCTTTAATCTCAGCTGTACAATTGATGTAAGATATGACGATATGATCAGGGTGCGCTTCCTTAAACTTTTTAAACGCATCTGCAGGCGCACTGTCCGCCAGAGAACAGCCAGCGTTCAAATCCGGCAATAAGACCTTCTTTGTAGGATTTAAAATTTTCGCGGTCTCTGCCATAAAGTGTACACCCGCAAAAACAATTACATCTGCATCAGTAGTAGCCGCCTGTTGTGCCAGACCCAAACTATCCCCAATATAATCCGCTACATCCTGTATATCGGCTTCTTGATAATAATGCGCCAGGATAATGGCATTTGTTTCCTTTTTGAGCTTTTCGATCTCTGCAAACAGATCTAAAGAAGGATCCACCGGCAAGTCTAAAAAACCTTTTTTATTTAAATGTGCTTTCGCTTCTGTGATGTTCATAACTGCTGTAATAATTAATTATATAATTATTTATTTAAAAACCCTATTACTATTAAGGGTGTGAATATCTGGATAATTTGATTATTCACACTTGCCAAAGTTAATTACTTTTTAGTTATTAACCGTTATTCACAATTTTATCCACGCGTCAAACACTCTTGAATAGTGACTTTGATCATAATTATGCACGTTGTGGATAACATAGACCGGAGTTATTCACATCGACTTATCCACCGTTATGCACTGTTAATTTAAATAGGACAAAAAGTTAAAAAATAGCCACTTCATAAAGAGTGCCCCAAATACCCTGTTTTTATTCTAAACTTATCCACATTCGTTTGGATAAAACAGGGGGTTATCCACCTTATTTGTTGTTATCCAGATAGGTATGTGCATAGAGGGTTCAACAAAGGACAAATCTGGCGAAACTTACTTTGTTTTGAGACTGTATACCGCGTTCACCAGCGCAGCTTTTATTGTCTGAATACTGATCGTCAATAATGCGACAGCTATGGATATTAAAGCGGAAAATACAAATATCCACAGTGTTATTTCAATTCTGTAGTCATAGGTTATTAACCATTTATTCATGGCAAAATAGTCAAAAGAGGAATTGCTATACACACTGAAATAAATTCCAGCATTATGAAGTTATCCGGATAGTAATCTCCAGATAACGGAGACAGATACACCCAATACTTTTCTCATACTTACTTCTGTCTCGTCATAAATTACATCGTGTCTTATCCTGATATAATCATATCACAATCAGTTAATAAGAAAAGGCAGCCAGAGAAAAGTATCTGACTGCCTTTTAAAAATTTAAAAAGGAAAACGGTTAGTCTTCCCACTGCAGGGCTCTTTTTTTGATAATATATACAAATCCGATAAGGAATAATCCTACAAAAAGCAATATTTCTATAAAGCCCGTCCAGGACAGACTTTTAAAATTGACAGCATAAGGATAAAAGAAAATAACTTCTACATCAAATAAGACGAAAAGGATGGCGATCAGAAAATATTTGATGGCCATGGGTTGGCGTGCATTTCCATGTGTTGTAATACCGCTGGTAAAATTAGCCAGTTTGTCATTGGTTTTACGTTTGGGACCTAACAGGGATGATACAAAGATCATCAGCGCCACAAAACCTATCGCAAATATAATTTGCAGGGCTATGGGTAAATAATCCGTGGCATTTTCAACGATACCAGGAGCGGCACTCAAAATATGATTTAACAGCATATTACTCAATTTGAATGGCAAAAATACACTTTTCAGCTAAAAACAAAAAACTTCGTAATCTATAAAAGAATTACGAAGCTTTTTGTATTAAATAAACTTTTAAAATTACTTAGATCCTGAGGAATCAGTAGAGGTAGAATCTGCATCCCCTTTGTGTTTTTCCAGATAGCTTCTGATCTGATCACCATATTGCTTAGCGGCCGCGTTGGTCGGATCAAGTGCTAAAATGGCATCAAACATTTTCAGACCATTTGGATAGTCTCCTTTAGCATTTACATAATAATTAGCCAGGAATCCATATTGTTGCAGGATATAGTCTTTGTATTTAGCAGTATCCTTTTTCATGAAGTCAATATAATCCATGATTGCAGGAACAGCTGCTGTTGTGTCACCGGATTTCAATTTAGAATCTACCAGGTATTTATAACCATAGATCTGGTCAGGATATTTGTTCTTGTATAAAGTAAACAACGTATCCGCTGTTGCATAATAATTGGAATCAGTCTGAGCCAGTTCATAGGCTGCATAACCAGCATTGAAAAGCGCTGTATTATAACCGTCAGATGTACTGTCTTTTTCATCATACAGGTGTCTTACCCATTGGTATTTTTCAACTGGTTTGTTGGCTACTTCCAGTGCAGCGGCAATTGAGTCAGCGTAAATGGCTTTTTCTTCTGGAATAGTATCCATGTCGTAGGCCACTTTCAGGTATTTAACTGCTGTATCAGCCATTTCCGGAACGTCTTTGTAGATAAATCCACCAAAGGCATAGTCATCAGCACTAAGGCTTGACGGAGCTGCTGTAGAGAAGAATTTCTTTGCATAAGTAACTGCCTGCGTAGAATCTCCAATACGGTGATAGTTCATCGCCATCAGCAGGTTGAGGTGAGAGAAAGTGGCACAGGTACCTGCTTCCATTTCTTTTCCTTTGTTGATGGATTCCTGATAGCTACCGGAACGGAACAGATAATCGGCCTGGAAATACTGCACATTACAACCACCGTCAGAGTTTTTAACGTACTGGTCTAAATAAACTTTAGCTTTGTTGTAATCTGTATTTTTGAAATAATCAAAATAATCTAAATAGATCGGTGCATAAGTAGGATCGGCAGCGATACCTTTTTTATACCACTCATCCATCACATCAAAATTGTTTTGAGAATGGAATATTCTACCCATACGGTAATAGGCAGCGGCAAAAGCCGGATCTCTTAAAATAGCATTGTTAAAGGCAACAAACGCATTACCACCCTGATCGCCTCCTAATTTAAGGAAGTTCATACCCAGGAACAGACAAGGATTTGGATTGGTTTTATCCAGATCCATGGCTTTTTGTAAAACGCCGATAGCATAGGCCGGGTCACCGATGTCTCTGTTACCATATACACTTGCACGACCGATAGCAGTCATCAGTGCAGCCTGATCTTCGTCTTTATGTCTGCCTTTAAATTTAGAGGCAGCAGCCAGTGCAGCTTCGAATTTCTGTTCTGCAGCCTGCTTATTATGATTAATATAATCAATTTCTCCAAGACCTACCTGAATCCAGGGATCATTGCCTGCCGCATATTTTTGATACAGCGTGCTGGCTTTTGCCACACCGTCTGCTTCACCGAATGTGTTATCTAAATACACCTGACCTAACCAATAAACGGTCTGGCCTTCTGCTTTCTTGGTCACCAAATCCTGCAAAATTTTCTCGGCGTCCGTATATTTTTGGTAGTACAGCGCTTTGACACCGTCTTCCAAGCTTTGAGCCGCGGCAAATGATACTGCGCTTACAACGGCGAGAAAACTAAAAACAACCTTCTTCATTTTCTTCATTTTTATTTTTTGTTTACCTGATTTCGATATTTAGGTTTATCGCTTTAAAAATTTTAATTATTGTTCTTTTTCGATTCCGAAGAATCCTTATCCGGTTTGTTGACCACTTTGCGGACAACAAAGTTCATTTTTGCGGGGACAAGTTCTCCTCTTCTGAAAATTAATTGCCCTCTTTCAAAACTCATAAAATTGTAAAAGGAAGCGCCTAACCCGATATCAGCATTTTTCAGAATCCCATACAAAGGACGTACCAAAGGATATTGAACGCTGTATATCGTTGCCTGCGAAGGCTTTGCAAAGGTCCCGTCATCGCACCGTTTACACTCCACATAAGCCAGCTTTAACTGACCTCTGTATTTTTCCGCCATGCCTGACCCCAATATCCAACTAGATCCTACAAAACCGATCGCATTTTTGTTTTCTGCCACCCCCTTTAGGACATCTTCATTGCCATCAGTACCTCTTACGTTTACACCAAAGTTTTTACCCTGTGTGATAGAATCCATTATAAACCGGACAGAACTGGTGGCATTATCACCATCGAGTAAAACCTGGTATTTGCCGGGAACCGTATCGGTCAATATTTTCCTTAGCTGCTCAATTGAAAACGTGCTATCATCAGCTGAGCGGTTGACCACCAACGCATCTGCATCAAAGGCCAGCACAGAATATAATAATGGATGACCCAAAACTTTTTTGTAATAATCACTTTCCTCATTTTTGGGCGCTCTTGTAACAAGAATCATTTGCGTACTGTCGGATTGAAAATCCCTGAAACAGTCAGCTTCTGACTTATATTCAATATTAATATGCGCCTTGGGAAAAGAGGCTTCAAAAACCATGACCTGTTGATCAATGATCGGTTTTAAAGACTCATCCGCGCTCACATTTAGCGTCCCTTCCTGCGGGTGACTATCCCTTTTTATTTTGGATTCACAGGATGTTAAATTCCAAAGAACGAGGCTAAAAATAAGTAGAAATTTTGTTGCACGAAAAAAAAACATAAACTTTTGTTTTTTTGAAATAACCCAGTTTCTAATTTTAACACATATTTAGAAAATTAATAATCTTGTTTAATTCCCCTGTATAGCCGGAACACCCCGTATAATGCACATAATCCCCCGAATAAATATTTTATGATCGGATCCTTATCTGCCATCACTACCCGGGTAAATTGAAATTTATCACCGAAAAACATAAGCACACCTACAGAAAGGATGAGCACAGCCATCACGATGTCCTTCAGTGAACGCATATTATTATAGCGTTTTCTCTGTCTTTCCCTGACTTCTCTACCAAGATCCGTATCCATAATCTATTATTTTTAGGTCATGTATTACCATAAAGATGTTGAATTAACCTTATTCCATAAAGAAATGTGTCAAAATCATCATAATTATAATTCGGTTGCAGTCTGGCGCACAATGTCTAATGTTTTATCCAGATCTGACAAAGTAAGTGCATTACTTAAAAACCAGCTTTCATACCCCGAAGGAGGTAAATGTACCCCTCTTTTTAAGAGGCCATGGAAAAATTTAGTGAACCGCGCCATATCGGACCGGCTGGCAGTCGCAAAATCTGTTACAGCATCCGGATTGAAAAATACACTAAGCATGCTTCCAAACTGGTTGACCTGCACCGGCATACCCGCTTCATTAAATATCTGAATAAGCCCTTTATGAAGATAAGCGCCTTTGTCTTCCAGCTCTTTATAGTATTTTGGATGCTCTTTAAGCTCCGTTAACAGGGTATAACCGGCAATCATGGCCAACGGATTCCCGCTAAGGGTTCCGGCCTGATAGATATCACCAAGAGGAGCTACGCGTTCCATGAGGTGTTTTTTGCCACCAAAAGCACCTACAGGAAGCCCTGCGCCAATTACTTTTCCATAGGTAACCAGATCAGCATCAATTCTCAACCGCTCCTGAGCACCACCCGGTGCCAGTCTGAATCCGGTCATCACCTCATCGAAGATCAGCAGCATATTTTCCTGATCGCAGATCTGCCGGAGGCCTTCTAGAAATCCTTCTGCCGGTAAGACACATCCCATATTGCCTGCAACAGGTTCTACAATAATAGCTGCGACCTCTCCGCTATGTTGGCTGACCAGACGGCGGACGGTTTCCAGATCATTGTAAGGAGCCGTGAGTGTATCCTGGGCTGAACCAGCAGTAACGCCGGGGACTTCCTGAATGCCAAAAGTAGCTACGCCACTGCCGGCTTTTACCAGAAACATATCTGCATGACCGTGATAACAGCCTTCAAACTTGATAAATTTATTTTTTCCGGTGTACCCCCTGGCAACTCTAAGGGCAGACATACAGGCTTCGGTGCCACTATTGACCATGCGGATAAGATCCACGTTCCTGGTCATGGATTTAATCAGCTCAGCCATTTGTATTTCCAGTTCAGTGGGCGCTCCAAAAGAAGTGGAGTCTTCTGCCTTCTGCCGGATCGCCTCTATAACCGGAGGGTGGCCATGTCCAAGGATCATCGGCCCCCAGGAAGCGATATAATCAATATATTTTTGCCCGTCTGCGTCATACAGATAAGCGCCTTTTGCCTTTTCAATGAATATGGGCGTCCCTCCTACACTTTTAAAAGCCCTGACCGGCGAATTGACGCCGCCGGGAATGCTCTTTTGTGCTCTTTCAAAAAGACGTTTGCTGGAAGTATATTCGTACATAATGTTGAATGCTTAATAAAATCGATAATTAGCCAGCAAATGTACGCTATATATAGGAACAACACCAGCACTCCTATTGTCCTTCTATTGTAAATTTTATGCGTTTTTGGCTTCCTTAAACGCGGTTTCAATTCTTTTATCCGGCACCAGCCAGATAACGGCTGTTATAGCATATAGTGTAATGGCTAACCAGGGAATATAAAAGGAGCTTGCAATACCGACAATATAAAAGAAAGGAGAAATTTTCTCTTTAAGCGTTTTATTTTCAACAGCTTTGGCCAAAAATTTGTTGGCATCGTTGGCCTTTATCAGACAACTTAGCAAGATCACCCAGGCAATGGCCGCCATGAAAAGAATAAAGCCGTATAGTGCCAGCGGCGCTCCGGCCACGTGGTGTTCGCCAGCCCAGGCAGTGGCAAAAGGAAGCAAAGACAGCCAAAAAAGTAAATGGAGATTGGCCCAAAGGACTTTGCCGTTCACCGTTTTGCAGCACTGCAGTAAATGATGGTGATTATTCCAGTAAATACCTACATAGATAAAACTGAGAATATAACTGAGAAATTTCGGCAGGACCGGCAGCAGTGCACCAAAGCTGCTATTTTCCGTTTCAGGCAATTTTAGCTCTAAAACCATAATCGTGATTATAATAGCAAGTACGCCATCACTAAAAGCTTCCAGTCGATTTTTTTCCATAAGGATTTATCAAATATTAAATTAAGGCAATGTAAGAACAGACCACTAATCTATTATTTTTGTACCAAATATTACAATTTCTCGTTGAAGTTTTTGCTTATTGCATATCTAAATCGGCCTGATTGTCATCATCGCGCAGCAAGCGGTCTAATTTTGATTCCAGGCTATGGAGCTTTTCTTCGGTTTCCTGCATACCGATCAGAAACTCACCAGCTTTGTTTTGTTCCGTTGCCAGCCAAAGTAGTGCCATCGATACATAATCCTGCATATCCTTGCCAGCGAATTTGGTTTTATACTCCATGACCTTTTCATTGACCATCTTGACCGTTTTGCGAACGATCTCCTCATCGGCTTTCTTAGTCTTTAACCGAAAGGTCCGGTCTCCAATGAGGACATTAATGATAATGATATCGGTCATAATATCAGGCGTCTAAAAGGGTAAGGCACTTATTGATTTCTTTCAGGTATTGATCAATGCGGTTCTGTAACAGCTGCTGCTGGTGTTCATCCATGGTCCTGGTAGCGCTGATAATGCCTGCATCGAGCTTTAACTGTAATGCCTCATAGGCCTTCTGGCTTTTAGCCAGAGCCGTTTCGGTTTCGGATAAGACGATTTTTAACTGCCTGTTCTCCTTTTGCAATAACTGATACTTTTTAAGGAGTTGCTCTAGTTTGTCTTCCAGATTTTTAAGGGCGGACTGCTCCATAAATAAAAAGTTTTGAAGTTATTGACGTATTTATAATGATCCCAGGGGAAGCCCCTGGAACTATTTTCTGATTTCTGCCTGTAACTGTTTTTCAAATCCTGCGATCAGTTTGGCCATCATCTGATCAATCTCTTTGTCGGTCAGCGTTTTTTGCTCATCCAGAAAAGCAAAATTAATGGCCATTGACTTCTTTCCCTTACCAAGTTTATCGTTTTCAAAGACATCAAATAAACGGGTGCCTCTGAGTAAAGGTAAGTTGGTTTTTTTAATAACCTCCAGAATCTGATCATATTGAATGCTATTATCCAATACCAGTGCCAGATCTCTGTAAACTGTCGGGTATTTAGAAACCTCCTTATAGGTGATTTTCTTATTTTCTTTTAAAGAAATTAATGTGCCAAAATCCAGGTCCACAAAAAATACCGGCGCTTTAATGCCAAACCGGTCTCTTTTCGACCTGTCTATTGACTGAATTTCTATTACTTTCTTTTTATCGGCCGAGACCTCAATGATACCAGTCTCAGGATGGACAGAGAATTTGATCTGGATAAATCCGCATAACTGTAACAAAGCGTAAGCCAGACCTTTGGCCTGGTAGATCGTATAGGCAGATCCTTTTTCAGACCAAATATCTTCATGGTCTTTACCCGTAATATAAATTGCCAGATGTTCTTTTTCCTGGTATTTGCCAACACCTGTGGTACTATAGGTTTTGCCGAATTCAAAAAACTGGAGATTATCGTTTTTACGGTTAATATTATAAGCAAGGGACTCCAGGCCGGTCTCGATCATTGACGGGCGCATAATGTCCAGATCAGCGCTTAGGTTATTGATCATTTTGACGACGGACTGTAAGGTCTCTTCATTATAGTACTTACTGTCTGTAATGGAATTGGTCATGATCTCATTAAAGCCCCTGCCCACTAAAAATCCGGCTAGTTTTTCTCTTAAATCTTCTTTGAGCCCATTTGCGTCTATGGCGGGGGTAATGGTAATGGAGCTTGGAATATCAATATTATCCAGGCCATCGATCCTTAGGATTTCTTCTACAATATCAGCAGGCAGGCTTATATCGGGCTTGCTGTAGGGAACAGCCACCCATACCTCGTCCATCCCTTCTTTGATCTTTTCGAAGCCCAGGGCCTCCAGCACATCGATAATGGTGTCCTGATGATAGTTTTTACCGCTTAGTTTTTTCAGGTAATGATATTTTAAAGCAACATGTGTCTTTTCTTTAGGGGCAGGATAGATATCCTTGATTTCTGAACTGATCTGTCCGCCAGCGATTTCCCTGATCATCAGGGCTGCCCGTTTCAGCACGTACACCGCATTAGAAATATCAACGCCTTTTTCAAAACGTGTGGCCGCATCAGTGCGCAGGCCATGGCGGACGGAGGTTTTTCTGATGGAAGTCGGGTCAAATACCGCGCTTTCCAGGAAAATCTCTGTGGTGGTTTCTTTGACACCACTTTGTTTGCCGCCAAATACACCAGCGATACACATCGGTGCCTGACTGTTGCAGATCATCAGATCTTCGTCAGACAGGGTACGGATCTTGCCATCCAGCGTTTCAAAAGAATAACCCTTTTCCAGGGTTTTAACACGGATCTGACCACCCGTGACGGCCTTCAGGTCAAAGGCGTGGAGCGGCTGCCCGGTTTCGTGTAAGATAAAATTCGTGATATCAACAATATTATTAATAGGTCTTTGACCGATAGCTTTTAATTTTTGCTGCAGCCATTCGGGGGAAGGTCCTACTTTGACGTTCGACAATACCAGGCCGGTATATCGAGGGCATAACGCAGGGTTTTCTATCTGAATATCAATATCATGGGTTTGGTTATCCGGCTTAAAAGCATTGACCGAAGGTGTTTTTATCTTATAAGTACCGCTGTTATGACGCGTGAGATAAGCGGCAACGTCACGGGCGACACCCATATGGCTTTGGGCATCCATACGATTGGGCGTGAGCCCGATTTCATAAATGTAGTCTGTGTAGACTGGATATATGTCGGCAGCCGGGGTGCCGGTTTTAGTATCTGCCGGCAAGACAACTATACCTTCATGGCTTTCACCCAGGCCTAGTTCATCCTCTGCACACAGCATACCCATACTTTCTTCGCCCCTGATCTTGGCTTTCTTTATTGTCAGCGGCTCTGCGTCTTTATTATATAAGGTTGTCCCGACGGGGGCCACCAGGACTTTTTGGCCGGCGGCGACATTGGGCGCTCCGCAAACGATATTAAGCGGTGTTTCCTGCCCGATATTTACGGTGGTGAGTTTTAGTTTATCGGCACCGGGATGCGGGACGCAGGTCAGGACCTCTCCCACTACAATTCCGTTGAGGCCGCCTTTGATACTTTGATAGCTTTCCAGACTTTCTACTTCTAGTCCGATAGAGGTTAAAATCCTGGATAGTTTCTCCGGATCAATCTTTTCCGGTAAATACTCACTCAACCAATTATATGAAATCGTCATGGATCTTTGCTTTAATTCATGCGGCACGCCGCTAAAATAGTTTGCAAATATAAGTGTAATTCGGCAATGGCGCTAGGACTTCCTGCAGCCCTTCCGGGAAAAAATAATTGGTCTTCTGTGGCCTGCCTATGCCCTAAAATCATCAACAATTATAAGAAAGGCAGAAAAAAATCACTAATTTCACGGTTCTAAAGCAAGTATATAATAATTAACTCAACTAAGTTAAGGATGCAAAAATCACTGTTAGCACTGGTGGGCGGATGTTTGATGGTAATGGGAAGTTTGTCTGTTTCTGCTCAGGACCTCTATGTTCCCAGAAACGTAAAAAGAGCCATCGAAAAAGGAACGCGTACACTGAACGGCCAGCCTGGTAAAAATTACTGGCAGAACAAAGGGATCTATGATATCCAGGTAAAAGTCACACCCGAAACACGTATGGTGGACGGACAGGAAACCATCAAATACACGAATAACAGCCCTGATACGCTTAAGACAATAGCCATTCGCTTTGTGAACAATCTTCATAAACCGACGTCCCCCAGATCACACGTCACCAGCCCGGACTTTTTAGATGCCGGCATGGATATTACACATCTATCCATTGAAAATCAAACATATGACGTAAACAGTGCCGGCTGGGGAACTGTGGCTGGCATTCGATTGAAAACGCCGGTCCTGCCTCACCAGACGGTTGATCTGAATATTAGCTGGAATTACCCGCTTTCAAAGCAAAGCGGTCGGGAAGGTCAGATCGACAGCACCACATTTTACGTAGCCTATAGCTATCCCAGGGTTTCTGTCTATGATGACTATAACGGCTGGGATATGCTAGATCATTCTGACCGGCAGGAATTCTATAATGATTTTAATGATTACTCCCTGGCCGTCAGTGTTCCTAAGAATTATGTTGTATACGCTACAGGGGATTTACTGAACCCGGATGAAGTCCTGCAGCCGGAGATTGCCGGCCGGCTGAAGAAGTCTTATAATTCTGATGATGTCATTCATATTGCTGATCTTCAGGAAATGACAAGTCAGAAAGTGACTAAACAAAATGAGTGGAATACCTGGAAATTCAAGGCAGACCATATTACTGATATGTGCTTTGGGACCAGTAAGAATTATGTCTGGGATGCCGCCAGTGTTGTGGTAGACCCTAAGACAGGGCGCAGAGCCAGCGTGCAGGCCGCTTTTAATGATACGGCAGCTGATTTCCATCATAATGTTGCCTGGGCGCAACATTCTCTGCATTATTTCTCCACTCAGTGGCCCGGCGTCCCCTATCCATTTTCAAAAATGACCTCTTTTCAGGGATATGCGGATATGGAGTATCCCATGATGGTTAATGATGGTACTACGCCTGATCTTAAATTCTCTCAAATGGTACAGGACCATGAAATCGCCCATACTTATTTTCCGTTCTATATGGGAATCAATGAGACCCGGTATGCTTATATGGATGAAGGCTGGGCTACCACCTTTGAGTATCTGATCGGGCAGGAAGAATTCGGCAAGGCCCATGCGGACTCTGTTTATAAGATGTTCAGAGTGGCTGGCTATATCCGTAATCCCGCCGCAGAGGAAGATCAGCCGATTATTTCTATGTCCAACCAGGTCAGTGGCGCAGGATATGGGCATAATTCTTATGGGAAAGCCTCTTTAAGCTACCTTGCCTTGAAGGACCTGTTGGGAGATGCCCTATTTAAAAAGGCACTTCATTATTATATGGACGCCTGGAACGGCAAACATCCTATTCCATGGGATTTCTTTGGTGCAATGAATACAGGTTCGGGTCAGAATCTGAACTGGTTCTTCCATAACTGGTTCTTTACCAATAATTATATCGATATCCGCCTATCTAAAGTTGAGAAAGGGAATGGAACATATACACTGACCATTGATAACCCGGGCGGCTTTGCGATACCATTTGATGTCGTTGTTACGTATACAGATGGTACAACCAGTACGAAACATCAAACACCTGGTAGCTGGAAAGAGAATCAGGGTCAGCAGCTATTAAAGATCACAACGAAGAAGACCGTTGCCAAAATTATATTAGACGGCAATCTCTTTATGGATTATACGCCGCAGGATAATGTCTGGACGGCAAACAAATAAAGTCAAACCGGTTTTGTGACCGGGGACGCCGGTTGAACGGTTTTATCAGAATAGGCAATGCATAACTGTATGACTGTATATATAGGTAGCATTGCCTATTTTCACGCGAATAATCTTATTTTTGGACTTATGCGAGGAAGGTGGATTGTAATTGTAATGATCAGTTCTATCGTTTGGGCAGCCGGCTGCAGATCTGGAAACAAAAGCGGCCCCAATATCCGTAAAGTCAAGTTGGATATGCAGGTGGATCATTTTGAAAAGGACTTCTTTGCATTGAAAACCAAGGAAATAGATAAAGGTCTGGTCGCGCTGAAAACAAAATATGGCCACTTCTATGTCGACTTTATGTATAATATTGCCGCATTTTCTATGGAAGATTCTGTTCTCAAAAAACAAATTCAGCGTTTTATAAAGGAGAACAGAAGCTTATATGACAGCATTGATTACTATATTCCCCATTTAAACAGCCAGCTTAAAGAAGTTGAAAATGCACTCAAAAGAGCAAAGATTTATTTCCCGGACCTGGCGTTGCCCACCCGGATTATTACTTATTTAGGACCGGTTGACGGATTTGGAAGTTTTGCCAGCAAGGCTGGCATAGGTGTTGGCCTGCAACAGTTTTTGGGACAGAAATATACTGGTTATCAATCAGATTATCTGGCCAGTCTGTATGGAGGGCAAAGGCTTCACCAATTTACTTCTGCTTACATTGCCCCCGCAGCTATCGGATGCTGGTTATCGAAAATCTTCCCAGATAAAGCAGGACGTTACACGCTGAAAGACAAAATGATAGAGGAAGGCAGAAAATTATATGTGCTGAAAGCGCTTTTACCCAATCTGCCTGATTCTGCTATTTTTGGCTATACAGCCAGACAGATGCAGTGGTGCCAGAATAATAACTACTTAATTACCAGGTATTTTGAACATGAAAATCTGCTAAAAACGAAGAGCCCCGAGATCATCGTGGAGTATATCAGTGATAATCAGCGGCCAGACAGTTTGCCAAAGGAATTCCCAAATAATATCGGAAGATATTTAGGCTTCCTTTTTGTCAAAAACTATATGGAAAACAACACCAAAACCGACCTGCCAGGCCTTATGAATATGGAGCTTTGGGAGATTAAAAGCTAGTTTCAGATAATAATATATTTTTATATATCCACAGTTTATGAAACCGTGTTGCAGAACCGCGTTAAGAAAACTTAACTTGTTGAATATTAACAAAACAGAGTCTTAAAAAAACAAATCTCTGTAAATCATTGCATTATAAGGATAAAAAAAACATACATATAATATAATCATTATGTTACGTTAAAGTATTTAAAAAATACTCTTGCCAAAACGTTAATAATCATAATTGTCTTTTATATCTTCGCCCCGTTGTTATCCCTTACAATGCTGACTCCAATAATTAACTAATTACCAAGAATACCAAAATTGTAGACTAACAACAAAAACCAAGATTTTTTTATTTAATCAAAAGTACATGAAACAAAAACTACTACTGATTTTCTGCTTCTCGCTATTTTTATTCTCAGGGTCTCTTTATGCCCAGTCAATAAACGTTACGGGAACAGTAAAAAATGAAAATGGCGAAGCTATTGCTGGGGCATCCGTTACTTTAAAAGGTGCTAAGGCTGGAACAATTGCTGATGACAATGGAGAATTTAGACTGAGTGCACCACAAGATGGAATTCTTGTTATTAGTGCAATTAATTACCTTTCTAAAGAAATTCCCGTATCTGGACGTGTAAATGTAATCTTAACTGCAACCGAAGGGGCCTCAGGTGATGATGTAGTTGTAACAGGTTATACAAATATTGATCGTAGTCGTCTTTCAAGCTCCGTTTCGATTGTAGATCAAAAGGATATTGCAAATACTCCTTATGCAGATGTCAATCAGGTATTACAGGGTCGGGCTGCTGGTGTATTTGTTGGTGCAGGTTCTGGTCAGCCTGGTGCGACTCAATTTGTAAGAATTAGAGGGGTCGGTTCAATTAGTGCTGGTGCAGCACCTTTGTATGTTATTGATGGTGTTATTATTGATAGAGGAGATATTTACGGAACTGGAGATAATCAATTACAAAGTAATGATATTATGTCTTCTTTAAATCCAAATGATATTGAAAGCGTGAGTGTTCTAAAAGACGCCGCTGCGACTTCTATTTATGGATCAAGAGGTGCAAATGGTGTTATAGTAATCACTACTAAAAGTGGAAAAGCAGGTAAATCAGAAATTGCAGCAAGGGCTCAGTTTGGATCTTCTAAAACAAGCTTTGGTAAGTTTAAATTTATGACACCAGCACAAACATTGGATTATTATAGAGATGTTTATCGCGCTAACGGTGCAACTGATGAGGAAATTGAAAAGGATTTTCCTATGAGTTCATTAGATAATTCCTTTGATTGGGCAAAAGCAGCCTTTATTACTGGACATTCTCAAGACTATGGTGTGTCTGTATCTGGAGGTACAGAAAAGGCACAACATTACACATCCATTGGATATTTAGATCAAGATGGGACAATCCTTGGTTCAGGATTACAAAGGTTTAGTATCGTTTCTAATTTAAATCAGAAAGTTACTGATCGCTTGACTTTTGGAATGAACTTGAACCTATCCTATACTAGAGTACATGATGCTGGCGACGGAGGGCTTTTTAGTAGCCCAATTATTGCCTCATTCTTGTCTTCTCCTTTACAAGGACCTTACAAAGATGATGGAACTTTGTACACAGGGATGGAACCTGGATTTAATCCTATCCTTCAAAATAACTTCTTATATTCTTCAAAGCTTAATTTTACTACTTTATCAACGCTTAGAGCTATTGCTCAAGGTAAAGTTTCCTATAAACTTTTTGACTGGCTCTCAATTCAAGAAAAAGCCTCTATTGATTTAGTGTCAGGTAATTTAGTAATGTGGAGAGATCCAACAACTCTTGATGGGATTGATTCTAGAGGGGATAGATTTGAATCAAATCCAAGACAGCGTAATTTTAATAACCAGATTATGTTGTCAGGTTCTAGAACTATAAATGGTGAACACCATTTTGACTATGCATTAATTAATGAATATTCTAATGGTAAATCTGAATCATTTTCTGCAGAAGGTCAAGGTTTTGCAACAGGAAATTATATTGTTTTGGGCGATGCCGCCGTACCTATTGGTGTAGGAGGATCAGGAACATCTAACTCCTTCCTGTCTTACTTGGCTCAGTTAACTTATTCTTATAAAGATAAATATAACTTAACGGGTAGCATTCGTAGAGATGGTTCTTCACGATTCGGTGTTAATAATAGGTGGGCTACATTTGGAGCATTAGGTGCATCTTGGAATATCACCAAAGAAGCATTTATGGAGCAACAACACGCTATATCTTCTCTTAAATTAAGAGCTAGCTGGGGTACTTCAGGTAATGGAGATTTTGATGACTTCTTAGCTTACCCATTATATAGCTATGGATCCAACTATGATGGCATTCCTGGTTCAATTCCTTCTACCTTCGGGAATGCTGATTTAACTTGGGAGAAAAGCAAACAATATAGCATTGGTCTTGATTTTGGTTTATTGAAAGATAGGATTACTGGCTCCATTGATTGGTACAATCGCAAAACTGTTGGTATGATTTATAATTTACCAATTTCATCTACAAATGGTTTTACAACGAAACCAGCTAATATTGGTGATTTATCTAATAAAGGTTGGGAAGTATTAGTATCTTCCAAAAACATAGTTTCAGAAAATGATGGATTTACATGGTCAACTGATGTAAACCTTGGAATCAACAAGAACAAAGTGCTGTCCTTATTTGAACATCAGCCAACTACATCTTCATTAACACAAACATTGGAAGGATATCCTGTTTCTACTTGGTATTTAAGAGAATGGGCAGGGGTTGATCCAGAAACTGGTGATGCACAATGGTACGATGCAGATGGAAATAAAACGTCTGATTATAACTCCGCGCCAAGAAAGTTATTAGGTAATGCATTGCCTAAACTACAAGGAGGCGTTACTAATACTTTTACTTATAAAGGTGTTGGTTTATCAATATTCCTATATGGTGCGACCGGAAATAAGATTTTTAATCAAAATGCTATGTTTATTGATAATGATGGAACATATTTTGGTTATAATACTCCAGGTACTTATATGGCTGATTTCTGGAAAAAGCCAGGAGATCATGCGGATCGTCCATTAACTATTCCTGGAGGAAATGGTCTGGCATCGCAACTTAGCTCTCGATATTTAGAAGATGGGGACTTCTTAAGGTTAAAAAATATTACTCTTAGCTATAATTTACCTCAAGAATTATTGAAAAAAATATCTTTTAAAGCAGCTAAAGTATTTGTTCAAGCTAATAATATTATTACCTGGACTGGTTATCAAGGATGGGACCCAGAACAAGATACTGGTGCAAATGATGTATTTAAGTATCCAGTAAGCAAATCTGTGCAATTTGGGGTAAACCTGACATTCTAGTACATAACTTAAATTAATTTAAGATCATGAAAATCAAATATTTATTAATATCCTTAGGATTAATATACCTCAGTGCTTGTAATAAACATTTAGATCAAGCGCCACCTGACAAAGGTCCCGATAAAGATGCAATTGTTGATATGGGGGGCTTAAATGCAGCAGTTGTTGGGATGTATTCTAAAATGAGAGATCTAAGTTATTATGGTGGACTATATTTATATCTGCCAGAAATAATGGGCGATAATGTGTATATAAGCGCAAATAACAGTAACAGGTATCTTTCGTCATATAGATATAATTGGGTTGGCTCGGACGGTGATGTTACAGCGGTATGGAATTCAATATATTCAGCAATCCTCTCTGCAAATAATATCATAAATGACGGACCTAATGTGCCTGCTGGAGATGATGAAGTTGCAACAAAAAATAGTGACTTAGGCCAGGCATATTTTATTCGTGCCTTAGAGCATTTTGACTTGGTTCGTTTTTTTGCGCAGCAATATGCAATTGGAGGAGGAAGTCAATTGGGTGTTCCTTATGTTACACAAAAGCAAATAGGTTCTCCAGCTAGAAATTCTGTCGCGGAAGTTTATGAAATGCTTATTGCAGATTTAAGAAAAGCTGAAAGTTTATTACCAGACGTGACACCCAAAACTTTAGGTCGGTATAATGCGAATAAGGATGCAGTCCATGCATTACTTTCCCGCGTTTATTTATATAGAGGTGATAATGATAGTGCTGTAGTTGAAGCAACAAAAGTTGTTGAAAGTGCCGCAGATTATTCTATAATTGACGCAGTGGCAAATCCATCTGGCTATATGGAATTTTATAATACGCCAGGTACAGCAGGCGAAATCTTCACGCTGCATTTCTTGACTACAAATGGTGGTGGTTCAACCAACTATGGTAATATGTATTTGAATGATGGTTATGGTGATATTAAACCTTCTACTGGTTTAATAAATAGCTTGGATCCAGCGGATATTCGAAGGGAATTTGTAGTAAATGGAGGAAACGAAGATCAACCAGATGAATTAGAAAATCTAAAATTTACCGGCCAAGAAAATACTCCTGGTTTGTATAGTCCGAAAATTTTACGAATTGAAGAAGTTTATTTAAACAGGGCAGAAGCAAATGCGAAGCTTGGACAAACTAATGATGCATTAGACGATTTAAATGAAATTAGAACTAGACGCGGGTTAAGCATTTTAACTGGCGTTTCTGGAAAAGCATTGGTTGATTCTGTATTAAGAGAGCGTCAAATTGAATTTATGTTTGAAGGAACAAGATATTTTGATTTGATGAGAAATGAATTGGATGTAAAGAGGTCTAATCCTGGAATTACTAATGTGTTAAGTGGCTCTCCAACAGAGATTAAACATGGCGAAGATCACTCTATTGTTCCAATTCCTGCAAGGGAATTAAATAGTAATAATAATATGGATCCAAATCCAGGTTACGGGAACTAAGTCCAATTTTACGTAATTGGAATGGGTTGTCTCAATTGATTGGGACAACCCATTTTATTTTGGTTATACTATTTTCTTTGAAATTTAATTTTACTTCCATTTCTTAAATTTTATATAAAGCTTGTTAAGTTTCGATTATCATTAACTACTTTTGTCTCGTCGGATTCACTGTAGCAATCTTTTGCCCTAAACTTAAGGTTGTTTACTTATTTCTATTGGCCTCTATTCAGCCAAGGGGATATTATTGTATTTAACTAATTAATAAACAAGTACATGAGGAAAAAGTCGTTCCTGCTTTTCTGTGTTAGCTGCTTATGTGCCCTCAGCACTGTTTTTGGGCAGTCCATAATCGTACACGGAAAGGTACAAAATGAGAAAGGCGAAGCTATTGCAGCTGCTTCTGTAAAAATTAAGCTAACCAACAAAGGTGCCTTAACAAACGATCAGGGTGAATTTACTTTGAATGCTGAGAAAGGTAAAATCTTGATGATATCGGCTATTGGATACGAACAGCAGGATATCAGGGCTGAAGAGAACCTGGTTATTACATTAAAAGAGGCAGAAGCTGCAACGGCCGGAACAGATGTTGTTGTAACGGCAAATGCAATTCGCCGTGAAAAAAGAACCTTGGGTTATTCTGCGCCAATTATCAAAAGTGATGAGTTAATGCAGGGGCAAAGCACCAGCCCGCTGGCCACACTTGCCGGCCGTGTTCCGGGTGTGAATGTTACTTCATCCACAGGTGCCCCGGGAAGTTCGACCAGAGTCGTACTTCGCGGCGGATCATCCATTACAGGAAATAACCAGGCATTAATTGTCGTCGATGGTGTTGTCATGGATAATTCCAGTGAAATAGGCGGCGGCGCACTTACCGCTGTCGATTTCGGAAACAGAGGTAATGATATCAATCCGGACGACATCGCTTCCGTGACTGTTCTTAAGGGTCCCGCAGCTGCAGCATTATATGGTTCAAGAGCCTCTAACGGAGCCCTGATCTATACTACTAAAAGCGGCTCTTCCCATAAAAAACAGGAAATAACTTTTAGTTCTTCCAATACATTTTCTTCAATCCTGAAACTGCCGGACCTTCAAAATGAATATGGACAGGGATACTGGAGCAATAGCCTGGATGATGACGGTAATCTGATCTCTACGTTAGACCCCCGTGAAAACGGGAGCTGGGGACCCGCCTTTACCGGTAAGGTTCAGGAATGGGGCCAGGAGGTAGACGGCAAGCGGCTGACTAAACCTTATTCAGCTTTACCAGATAATATTCGCAATTTCTTCTCTACAGGTTTTGTAACTGATAATAATGTATCCATCGCATCCGGCAATGAAAAAGCCAGCTATTATTTAGGATTGAACTCTACCAATTCCAATGGTGTTTATCCCGGCGATTATGATACCTATAATAAATACAATGTAAGATTTAATGGTAAAGCACAACTTTCCAATAAATTCTATACTTCTGTATCTTTCAATTATAATAAAATTCACCAGAATCAATTTGGCGGAGGACAGGGCGGCGCATCTGTCCTGGATAATTTGTATCAGACCGCAAGGGATATTCCAATCGATAAAATGGGTGATCTGAACAACAAATATTATGGGTATGGGTATACAGACGCCAATGGAATTCCTCATGATGATCAGTTTGGATTCTACGGCGTTTACACCACGAGCCCGTATTATATTCTGAAAAACTATAAAAACAATGATGATGTAGATCGTATCAGCGGTAGTTTCACTATTGGTTACAATCCGACTGACTGGTTAAACATTGTGGAAAGAGTCGGTACAGACTTCTACTCCGATAGAAGAAGGCTTATTGAGCCTAAGTTTGAATTCTTTCCGATTGATCCCGGAACTTCAGGATGGTATTCAGGTGCGGATGTGCAAAACAGCAATGGCTCTTATGCAGAGAACAATATTACCGTTGGCGAAGTCAACCACGATTTAATGATTACCGCTTCACATGAGTTCAATAGTGATTTTAGCGGATCGTTAATGGTGGGCAATAATATCAGACAACGTTCTTATACAAATGATTATACCTCTACCAATCAGAGCTCAGGATTGATCCTGCCGGGGTGGTATAACCTGGGCAATACCAATGGGCCTGTTTATGCGACCAATGAAACTTCTACCAAAAGGTTGGTCGGTGTATATGCAGATTTGAATCTGGCCTATAAGAACATGTTGTATTTAGATGCGACTGCACGCAATGACTGGTCTTCAACGCTTCCAAAGGAGAATAACTCTTTCTTCTACCCTAGTGTGAGTGGTTCATTTATTTTCACCGAGTTGATGAAAAGCTCCAATATCATGAATGTATTGGACTATGGTAAAATCAGGGCAAGCTGGGCGCAGGTTGGTAATGATGCAGATCCGTATCTGCTGACGACTACCTATCAGGCGACGTCTATCTCTGATGGATTTGCCTCTACACAATTTCCATTCAATGGTACTCCGGGTTTACAAATCGGGAATACGATTGGCAATCCTAATCTTAAGCCCGAGATCACGACTTCTTATGAAGTGGGAACGGAGTTGTCCTTTTTACATAACAGGTTGTCCCTTGACTTCAGCTATTATACCAACAAGTCCAAAAACCAAATCCTGAAAATCCCTACACCTTATTCCACTGGTTATGGTTACAAAGTCGTGAATGCAGGTGTTATCCGCAACAGGGGTATCGAGTTGAGCCTGAGAGGTACACCGATTAAGACCGATAATTTCAGTCTGGAACTTTATGGAACCTATTATAAGAATAACAGCATGGTGCTGTCTCTGATGGATGGTGTTGACCAGGTACAGATAGGTGGCTTTAATGATATGGCAATTGTGGCAGCCGTTGGTCATCCTTATGGAGAATTCTATGCGGTTACCAATCAAACTGACGGGAAAGGCCATACAGTTGTAAATCCTAAAAACGGTATTCCGCTACAGACACCTGATGCGCAATATCTGGGCAGTTACAATCCAGACTATCAGGCATCATTCGGCGGTAAGGCACAGTATAAGAACTGGACCCTTGGCTTCTTATTCGACACTAAACAAGGTGGAGTTTTCTTTAGCCGGACAAAAGATATCCTAGACTTTAACGGAACCGCTCTTGAAACGGGCGGAGACCGTAACCCTCAGATCTGGCCAAACTCTGTCATTAATACAGGTACGGCAGACCAACCCGTCTATGAACAAAATACTTCTGCGAAATATGTCAAACAGAACTACTACGGAAGTTATATACCTGCAGGTATGCAGGTCATAGACGGATCTTTTGTCAAGTTACGTACCTTGTCTTTAGATTATAGAATCCCTGCCGCAGCCCTTGAGCGGACACCATTTGGTTCTATGAGCATAGGTTTGTACGGTAATAATCTGTTTATCTGGACACCTTCTTCTAATCAGTTCGTAGATCCTGAAATGAATTCCACTGGTTCTGGTAATGAACAAGGGTTTGATTTCTCTGCGCAGCCTTCCGTGCGTAACTATGGTGTAAATATTAAGGTAACTTTCTAAACAAGAAAATGATGAATAAGATTCAAAATAAAATAAGATATATCATCGCCGGCTTCTGCTGCCTGATTTTTCTGGGCGCTATAACCGGTTGTAGCAAGTTCCTGGATGTGAATGATAATCCCAATAATCCTGGAAGTTCTTCCCCGGATTTACTTTTGCCAACGACGCAGGTTTCTTTGGGGATTGCCGTTGGGAACAGCCTTCAGATATACGGGAATGTGTTAGGCCAATACTGGACACAAAACCCAAGTTCCAGCCAATACAAATCTATTGAGCAGTATGCATTCACCAATTCAAACTTTAATTACCCTTGGATGTTTTTATACGGGGACGCGCTAGTGAACCTGCAGTTAATCATTAATAATGATAACGGCACGGACCAGGACCAGCAATACGTTGCTATTGCTTACATATTAAAAGCATATGGCCTTCAGTTGGCTACAGATGCTTTTGGCGATGTACCTAATAGTGGTGCGCTGAAAGGAACTGGTGAAAGCAGCCCCACATATGATAAACAACAAAGCATCTACGACAGTATATTTAAGTTTATAGAGAAAGGCAAATCGCTGATGGATCCCAATAGTGAATACCTGCCTGGTTCCCAGGATCTGGTTTTTGGTGGTGATATGGACAAATGGGCGGCGTTTGCAAATACACTTGAGTTGAGAGCTTACATGCGGTTATCACAGGTGGATGAGGCAAAAGCGAAAGCGGGTGTTGCTAAGTTATTTGCAAGCAAGGCCGTGTTTCTGAATGAAGATGCTGAATTACAGTATTCTACAACAGGAGGTAACCAGAACCCACTATATATTAATATGGTTGGGCTTGGTAAAACGCAGAATGTAGTGGCCAGCGGTACAGTCATTAAGGCATTTAAGAGAAATAATGATCCAAGGATGTTTGCGCTTTATGTTAAACTGAGCGGACGTGATACGATCGCCTATATCGCTCAGGGAGATTACAATGCAACAGAAAAGAATGCAGACGGAGAAGATGTCGCCAAAAAAGTTTCTCCTCCTTCTTCGCTTGTGGCAGGAAACGCGCAGGATGATAAGTCTGCCGTAGCACCGGTACTTTTGATTTCTGCATCAGAAAGTTATTTCCTTCAGGCAGAAGCGGCCGCAAGGGGCTGGGGCAAGGGAAGCCTGACTGCAGAGGCGTTGTTTAAAAAAGGAATCGAAGCCAGCTTTGATGCAGACGGTATTGGCAGCTCCGCTGCGAATTATATAAAGACGGCACAGGATGCTGTTTTCCCGGGTAAACCAACTGATCAGATTAAAGCCATCATTACACAGAAATACTACGCCATGTGCGGCAGCCAGGGATTCGAAGCCTGGACTGAATGGAGAAGAACCGGTTACCCTGATTTCTTTACAAAATCAGCGACTGCACAAGGACAAGATTTTCCGCTGCGGTTTTTATACCCCAATTCTGAGGTAACAAGTAATTTGAATTATCCGGGAACTGTTCCTATGGATACCCCTGTTTGGTGGGATAAGTAAGAAAATTAAGGATTTTCTGAAAAAAAGTGCAAATCAACGACTCTAATAAAGAATTCGTTGATTTGCACTTTTTTATTAAAATCCACTGCTATAAATAGAGAAAAACTATCAGATAATAGTTTGTTATACAATAAAGTATATCCAAAAATGCTTTATATATATTTAAAATAAATATAAGTAAGGCACTTTATCTCACTGGCTTAAAATTTGAAATCACAATAAAATCTAAAAAAATACACCTTAAGCGTTAAATAAAATAAAATAATTGTATTAATTTCACATCGAGACAAGAAAAACAAATAGCAATTTAAGCCACGTCTTAGATTGTTTTTTTGGTTTCAATTCTTAATAACTAACTATTGTTGGTTTGTAATTTTAAAAAGAACAAAAAATAAAAGTACATGAGACAAAAACTTTTACTACTGTTCTGTTTATGCTTTGTGTTATTCGCAAGTACAGCGTTTGCGCAAAAAAGGCAGATTAACGGAACAGTACAGGATGAACAAGGGCTGCCTTTGGCATCCGCATCTGTGACAATTAAAGGGACTAAAGTCGGAGCGATTACGGACGACGAAGGAAAATTTTCCGTATCAGCGAGTCCTGATGATGTTTTGGTTATTGCTGCGTTGAATTATCAGACTGCTAATGTAACAGTCGGAAATCAATCCAATTTGGTGGTGGTATTGAAATCTGGAAATGTAAGTGAGCTGAATGACGTTGTCGTAACAGCGATGGGTATCAAAAGGGAAAAGCGTGCACTTGGGTACGCTACCCAGGAAGTAAAAGGAGACGACCTAACTCAAACCACACAGTCCAACGTGCTTAATTCCCTCTCGGGGCGTGCGGCTGGGGTACAGATTACAGCGGCAAGCGGTGCGGTAGGCGCCAGTTCCAGAATCGTGTTAAGAGGCAATAACTCTTTTGGGAATAACCAGCCCTTGATCGTTGTAGATGGAGTTCCCGTAAGCAACTCCGCTACAAATGTTGGCGCCTATGGTTCTGTAGACTATGGCTCTGGTATTCAGGACATTGATCCGAACGACATTGCTTCAATTAACGTGTTAAAAGGAGCTAATGCAGCGGCCCTCTATGGGTATAGAGCCGGTAATGGTGTTATTGAAATTACGACTAAATCTGGCAAGTCCGCGGGCAATAATGGAATCGGAGTAAGCTATACAGGCGGAATTTCATTTGAAAATCCGTATATTCTGCCTGAATATCAAAATAAGTATGGTCAAGGGTCGTTGGGTTCGGAATATATCTGGAAAAGAGATCATCCAGATTTGACTTACCAGGAGTTTGCTGAAAAATATGCCTTTAAGTATGTTAATGGCGCTGGTTCTGGTGTAAATGATAATACAGACGAAAGCTGGGGCCCAAGATTAGATGTCGGGTTAATGATCCCTCAATACAATAGCCCTGTGGATGCGAACGGTAATCGTACTGCTACTCCCTGGATTTCTCATCCTAATAACGTTCGGGACTTCTTCGTTACGGGGCATACAATTGACAATCATATTGCTATCTCGACAAATACGGATAAAGGAAGCACACGTTTTAGTTTAGGTCACCAAACGCAAACTGGATCCATTCCCAATACGGATCAAACTAAATACAATATTAGCTTAAACTCAATTCAGAACCTGACTAAAAGGCTAACTGCTGAAGGTGTGATCAATTATGTCCATATTCACAATGGCAATCTGATCGGACAAGGTTATAACAGTTATAACCCAATGCAAAGTATCGGGAACTGGTTTGGCCGTCAGGTGGATATGAAGGATCTCAAAAACAATTATAAAAAAGTAAACCCAGATGGTTCTTTATATAACTGGAACAGCAGTTATCATAATAACCCATTCGCAGAGGTTTATTCTGTATTTAATAATACGCGCGAGAAAGACAGAATGTTTGGCTATGTGAGTCTTGGTTACGAATTCAGTAAATGGTTCAATTTAAAAGCACGAGCTGGCGATGACTGGTCAACGGAGTTTAGAAAAGAATACTCTACGAGTCAGGAACTTAATAACTGGCTGGCAGGCATTAATGGTACATTTATTCAGAGAGAATATCATCTGAATGAGCTGAATTTAGATTTATTGGCATCCGGTGGAGACAAGATCGGAACTTCAGATTTCTCTCTGCATTATTCTGCAGGGGCGAACTATAGAGATTATACACAGAAAAATTCCTCGATCGGAGCTGGAGATCTAACAGTTCCAGACCTATTTACCATTGCAAATGCAAAAGGCGCTACTACACAGACAATGTATGACTATCACTTAAGATCTAACAGTATATTCGGACAGGCATCCCTGGGATATAAAAACTGGCTGAATTTAGATGTTACGGCGAGGAATGACTGGAACTCCACATTACCAGCGGAAAACAGGTCATATTTCTACCCTTCTTTTAGCTTAAGTTGGATATTTACTGATGCCTTAGGGATTAGCAATGGCCCCCTTAATTATGGTAAGATAAGAGCGGGTTGGGCTAAAGTTGGGAATGCCACTGATCCTTATCAGGTTTTTCCAACATATACAGCTATATCTTATTCTTTCCATGGCGTTTCAATGTATCGGTATCCTGCTGATTTACCAGCGTTGGTCCTTGAGCCAGAAATGGCCAAAAGCTTGGAAGCGGGCTTGGAATTGCAATTTTTCCAGAACAGAATTGGTTTAGATGCGACTTATTATGATAAGAAAACGTCTAACCAGATTATGACGGTAGACGTCTCAGCTGCGGGCGGTAGCTCTGGTCTTGTTGTAAATGCAGGTGAAATTGAAAACAAAGGTGTAGAATTACAATTGCATCTGGGAATTTTAAGGCCGACAACACCTAGCGGTTTATCATGGGATATGGATATCAACTTTGCCAAAAATAAAAATACGGTGAATAAACTATATACCGATCCTAATACCGGAGAAAAACTAGAATCCTTAAATATAACTGGTGCTTGGGGTATTACTGTTGATGCGATTCCCGGAATGCCCTTTGGTGTAATAAGAGGAGACAAAATGGTAAGAGACGATAATGGTAACATCATCGTAAACGCGAATGGCCTACCCTCTTATGAAGGTACACAAGTTTTAGGAAATATTACACCAGATTGGGTCGGCGGTGTGAACAATACATTTGCCTATAAAAATTTCCATTTAGGCTTCCTTGTGGATTTTAGAAAGGGGGGCGATATATATTCTGTAACGGATATGTTTGGAGGTTATACCGGAGTATTAGGTTATACAGCTGAGGGCAATTTGAGAGAAGACGGAATTGTTTTAGGTCAAAACTATATGACGGACAAGAAATTTGTTAAAGAAGATGGTTCTCCAAATGATATTCGTGCTTCTGCTTCAGATGTCTTTAAAAGTTTGACCTATGCAAATGCAGGCGGTAGTGAATTTGATGTTTTCAGCGGTAGCTATATCAAATTACGTCAGATTGAGCTTGGTTATACATTTCCTAAAAGCACTCTTACTAAAATCGATTGGTTAAAAGGCGCATCTATTTCATTGTTCTCATATAACGTAGCATTATTGAAAACTTCAAAAAGCAATAAATCAGGCATCGACCCTGAAACTGGCTTTGGCGTAGGCAATGATGGTTTGGGTATTGAGCAGGGTCAGATCCCTTCTAATAGAAGCATAGGGCTAAAACTGAAACTGAACTTTTAACGAAATAAAAATGAAAACAATGAAAAAGATACAATATAGTCTCCTATTGTTTTTATCGATTCTTACGCTCGGCGCATGTACTAAGAATTTCGATAAAATTAATACGGATCCAAATAACCCGACTTCGGCTCCGGCCACCAATTTACTGGCTTTCTCTATTCAGGATTTTGGCGCACATTTATGGGATAGCTGGGGTGACATAGACGAACCTGAAAGCTATAGCGGGCAAATAGCCAAAATTCAATATATAGATGAATCCCGATACCAATTCCGTTCCGGAACATTGGAGAATATGTGGACATATCTTTATAGAGAACTTAAGAGTTTGCAGGTTGTCATTAATACAGCCCAAGCAAATGAAAATACAAGCCTGGAGGCTGTGGCAACGACTATTCAAAGTTACATATGGCAGGTAGCGACAGACAGATGGAGAAATATTCCTTATACTGGAGCGCTGGCTGCGGATTCAGGTAAGCTGACTCCCATATATGATAAGCAAGAGGATATCTATCCTTCTTTATTGAACAAGTTAAAGGCGGCTAATGATTTATTTAATAATCCGTCTGCATCTGCAAATGTAGGCGAAGGAGATCTTTTGTTTGATGGGGATGTTGATAAATGGCAAAGATTCTGTAATTCTATCAGATTAAGAATGGCTATCAGAATCTCCAATGTAGATCCTTCTTTGGCTAAATCAACCATTGAAACTATTATGGGCGATAGTAAAAACAATCCTGTCATTGAAGACAATGACGATAATGCCTTCTTGAATTGGCCGGGAGCAGGAACGACTACTATTTTGACCAGTGAATCTTGGTATTCCGGTTTGGTGTTAGGTAGTCGATTGAATAACTACGCTGTCAGTTCCAATTTGGTTGATACTTTAAAAAAATTGGAAGACCCAAGGCTAGCTGTTTATGCTAATCCTGTTTTAGAAGAGAAAAATGATATTGTTTATCGTGGATCAACAATTGGCCTTAGCGGAACAACGGCTCCCGGTGGTGTTGAGCACTATTCATTTATTGGAGATTTTTATGGAGCAAGCGCAACCGGGTATACTCCATTTATGCGTGCCGCTGAAATCCAGTTTATTTTAGCAGAGGCTGCGCAGAAAGGCTGGAGCGTTAGTGTTTCTGCTAAAGATGCCTACAACAAAGGTATTGATCTATCGTTAGCTGAAAATAAAGTCAGCGATTCGAAATACAAAGACGGAGATGATGTAAAATGGAATGGAGATATTAAACGGATTTACCTGCAAAAGTGGATCGCTTTGTTCAAGGACGGCCACGAGGCGTGGGCAGAAAGCAGAAGAACGGATGTTCCTTTGTTGGCCCCTTCTCCGGCGTCGCCCTATCCCGGACATACGAGACCGCCATTTAGATATCCTTATCCGGCAAGTGAATCTAGGCTAAACGCAGCTAATAGTAAAGAATATACTTCTAAAGTAACAGATAATTATTGGGGTGAGCAAATGTGGTGGGATACCCGTAAAGGGGTTAAATAATCAATCACATTAGTTTTAAATCTTAGGGCCGGACAACCGGCCCTTTTTTGACAATTACCGTATTGTAAAGTCAATTTTGCAAATGTTTTCAATTTGAAGGTTTCATATTCCCCTAAAACAGTCTTATCTTGCCTTTCAATTGTAATTTTTAAGTGTTTTAACCGTAAATCATGGCAGAATCCGTCATTTCGATCAGTAACGCAAATATTTATCAGGGCAATAATCTCATTTTGCAGGATGTAAACTTCAAAATCGAGAAGGGCGAATTTGTATATCTGGTGGGGAAGACGGGAACAGGCAAGTCTTCGCTGTTAAAGACGCTTTACGGAGAAATTCCCTTAAAAGAGGGAGAAGCGACAGTGGCAGGGACAGAGATCCGGGGCCTGAATTGGAAAAGTGTGCCTTTTTTACGCCGTAAATTAGGCGTAGTCTTCCAGGACTTTCACTTGCTTACAGACCGTAACGTCTATGAAAATCTGCGTTTTGTGTTAAGAGCCACCGGTTGGAAAGAAAAGCATCTGATTGATGAAAAAATCAATGATTCTCTGGAAAAGGTTGGACTGAAAGGCAAAGGGTTTAAAATGCCTTATGAGATGAGTGGAGGTGAACAGCAGCGTGTGGATATCGCAAGGGCTCTTTTAAATTCTCCTAAACTAATTCTGGCGGATGAGCCTACAGGCAACCTGGATCCGGAAACCAGTAATGGTATCATGCAATTACTGCTCAGTATCAGTAAGGATTTGGGGACAACTGTACTTATGGCTACACACGATTATGTTGTCATCAACAGATATCCCTCCAGAATTCTTAAAACAGAATTAGGAAAGGTGTTGGATAGCGATGTCGTATTGGCGGCAAATAAATCTGAATGAACCCCAGGCCTGTCATAGTTATTTCTGCCACCCGTTTTTTTCAGGGCGGGACACTGGTTATCGTCAATGAGTGCCTGAAATTCTTGTCCAGTCAATACTATTCAACGCATCACATAAAGGCGCTGGTTTATAAAAGAGCGTTATATGATGATATTCCCGGCATAGACTGGGTCGAATTTCCTAATTCAAGGAAGTCTGTCTTTAACCGGTTATCCGATGAGTATATCCGTTTTAACCGGCTTTCTAAAAAATGGCAACCTGTTCTCTGGCTGTCTTTACAAGACAGTACACCCAGGGTCAAAGCGAATATTAACGCCGTTTACTACCACAACCCTTTACTTTTAAAGCCTAAAGGCCTAAAACTCTGGAAATACCAGCCGCGCCTGGCTGTTTTACGTCTTTTATATAAATATATCTATACGAAAGGCATACATACAAATGATTTTGTCATTACACAACAGCCGGCTATTGCAGAGTATCTGTTAAAGACATATCATTTATCAAAGGACAAAGTATGGGTATTTCCGCCGGTTGATTATTTAACAGAAAAGAAAAATCCTGAAAGGGATGCCCACTTACGCCCTGATAAACCCTATACGTTTATATTTCCGGCCACGGCTTTTTATTATAAAAACCATGCTTTGATTATAGAAGCGTGCGGTCTGTTATCAGACCTGAATCTGGATTTTAAGATTCTGCTTACCATAGATGGTTCTGAAAATAATTATGTGCAAAATCTGGTCAGCAGGGCAAAGGAGCGCTTTTTGCAAATTGAGTTTCTTGGATTTATGAGCAGGGAGAAGTTATTCTCTTATTATCAGGCGGCAGATTGTATGATTTTTCCTTCTTTTCTGGAAAGTTGGGGATTGCCTTTAACGGAATTTGCCGGCTTTGACAAACCGATCCTGTGTGCGGATTTGCCTTACGGAAGATCTACACTGGCCGGTTATAAGAAGGCTGCTTTTTTTGATCCTGTAAACGCTTTTACACTGGCAACAAAAATGGAAGATGCTATCAGAGGGAAACTCCAATTTAAAGCCGCAAACCTGGGAGATCCGGATCTTTTCTCGCAGCGAACAATGTGGTCCTGGGCAGAATGTTTTGCCTTGTTACTAAGTAGAGATCAGGACGCTTAATGCCGTTATATTATAGCTTTGTTCAGGCCTTAATACTTTTATAAAACTGGATTAGCTTTTTTTCTTCTGTATTCCAGTTATAGACTTCCCGGGCTTTCAGGCAATTTTCCCGTAACCGGGCATATAATGCTTTGTCCGTCAAAAGTTGGTTTAATGCCTTAGCGATGGTCTCGGGTTTTAAATCATCAATTAAAAGACCGATCTCGAACTGGTCATTGATCTTTTTGTTTTCCGGATAGTTCATGGTGAGCTGCGGAAGACCTGCATGCATATAATCAAAAAATCGGTTGGACAGCGATAAATAGAAACTGGCGCCCAGATTATCATTTAAGTTGAGGCCAATGTACGCCTGACGGGTATATTGGCTGAGCTCCTCCGGTAACACAAAACCTTTAAAGTCAAATTTGTCTATGAGTTTTCGTTCGCGGATCTCAGCCTTGACTTCCGGCAGATAAGAGCCATTTCCACAAATGGTTACATGGGCTGACACGTGTTCCATCGCAGGAACCAGGCCTTCAAAGCCCCGGCCTTTTTCTATAACCCCCTGATAGATCAGATGATGTTCATCCTTTTGCTGAGGCGCCGGCGCCTCTCTTAAATAAGGGCTATTCATGACAATAAAATAATTAACCCCATACATTTTTTGATAGGCCGCGGCATATCCTTCATTCTCTGTATAACCCTTTGTAAAACGGGGCTGGCAGAATCTTTCAATTCTTTTCCACAGTTTATAAATCCTGGGGCGGCTGATAATGTCATGCATTTCACAAAAAAGTTCATGCGCATCAAAGACCCGGAGGGTTCTGCGAAAGACAGAAGCAAACAATACAGGCAGGGCTGTGTCCAGGTCATTGGCCACCAGAACATCGGCTTTATGGGTCAACAGGTAAAAAAAGAGCCTGATATTGGTTTCCATAAAAAACAAAGGCCCTTTCTGGAAGCAAAGACCCAGCCGGCGTTGCTTAAACTTTTTACTGCCCAGCGGCTTACTGTTCTTTTTATTAAATCCTAAGAGTAATATTTCAAAACCATTAGTGGCAAGCGATGTACAGATCTTTTGCATACGCTGGTCATAGACCAGGTCATTCGTTACAGAGAAAATTATTTTTTTCAAAATCAGTTGTTATAGGCTTTTGAAGAGACGGATGCTGCTATCAGCGTTTATTTCTTTTGTATTTTATCTGAACCGGAACAACACCATCATCGAGCATACCTAATCTTTTGGCGGCCTTCCAGCTGAGGTCTATGATCCTGCCGGGAACAAACGGGCCACGGTCATTAATGCGCACCTTTACCGTTTTGCCGTTTTTCAGATTTTTTACCTTGACATGGGTCCCAAAAGGGATTGTTTTACTGGCTGCTGTCAGCTTACGTTTTCTGAAAGTCTCTCCGTTAGCTGTTTTGCGACCGATAAACTTACCTGCGTAATAAGAGGCCTTTCCTGTTTCTTTCATCGTGCGGCCACAGCTCCAGCCAAGGGCTATCATGCTGATGAATAATATCAGGTTAAATACTTTGCGCATAAAGATGTATTCTATGTAAAACGGCTGAATAGAAATATTATTTCCTTCAGCCGTTTAGGTTTAACTTAATTTATGTAGTTCTGCAGCAGGTATACTGCCTATTTCTTCTAATACGCTTATTCAAAAGGCGTTTTTACGACTTTTGCCCTTACCCCTTTATCCCGGATGGAAATAAAGATTTCTTTATCTAAGCCGGCGTGTGCCAATTGTACATATCCAAGGCCAATTGCTTTTCCCAGGGAAGGAGATTGTGTGCCGCTGGTGACGTGCCCGATCTGATTGCCCTCGCTGTCTACGATTGGGTAATGGTGTCTGGGAATGCCTCTTTCAATCATTTCAAAGCCAATCAGTTTTTTTCCGATACCGGCGGCTTTTTGTTCTATAAACGCATTTTTGGAAGGAAAATCTGCCGCTTTCTTGAGTTTAGTAATCCAGCCTAATCCCGCTTCGAGTGGAGATGTAGTATCGTCGATATCATTACCGTAGAGACAATATCCCATTTCCAAGCGAAGCGTATCTCTGGCACCCAGTCCGCATGGTTTGATGTTGGCGTTTTTGCCAGCTTCGAAGATGGCGTCCCAGATCTTATCCGCATTGCCGTCTTTATTTTCAAAATAGATCTCAATACCTCCGGCACCTGTGTAGCCGGTGGCGCTGATAAGTACATTATCGACACCCGCAAAGCTGTTTTTCTCAAAGGTGTAATATTTGAGTTTTTGAAGGTCCGCAGGTGTTAACGGTTCCATCAGTTTGCAGGCATTAGGTCCCTGAATGGCAAGAAGACAAGTGTTGTCGCTTATGTTCTCCATATCCACGCCTTTGTCGTTATGAGAAACGATCCAGTTCCAGTCTTTTTCGATATTGGAAGCATTGACTACAAGTAAATAAGTCTTGTTTTGCTCCAGGCAATACACGATCAGGTCATCCACGATACCCCCTTCATTATTGGGCAGACAACTGTATTGGGCTTGGCCGTTCACAAGTTTGGAAGCGTCGTTACTGGTTACCCGCTGAATCAGATCCAGTGCGTTTGCTCCTTTCAGGATAAACTCTCCCATGTGGCTCACATCGAATACGCCGACACTGTTACGAACGGCAAAGTGTTCATCATTTATACCAGAGTAACTAATGGGCATATTATATCCGGCAAATTCAGCCATTTTTGCGCCTAAGGCTATATGCTTCTCTACAAAGGGCGTGTTTTTCATCCTAATTAATGAGTTGTTTGAATTTATTTGTTGATTGTTATGCGTATGGCGGATCCGCATTGCGCTTATCTGCCAGATGCCTATCCGCGTACGGGGCAAAAGTAACATATGTTAGTCGATATCGGAAATAATTCAACCAGCCAGAACAAACGATTTCGTGGGTGTTTTGTTAAAAACAGACACTGATGAGGTTGCAAATTTACACTGCCTCCAGGATTAGGACCGCACTTTGTTCTTTTTTTCTTTAAAAGAGGGTTTTGCTTCAAAGAGACAGTTGACTTCCCGGATGCGGACTCAGCCCGGCAATTCCCAGACGGACGAACCGCCGGGTTAAGCGGTACTGTCTTTGCCCACGACCAGAAATATCACTTTATATTTATCATTACTCCGGACTATCATGCTATTATAGCATATAGCAACCGGCAATAAGAAAATATGTTATATGTTTGTAGCGGATAATAATCCCTGAACTTGCGCTAAGGACAGTCAATTATTTTAAATTCTTTTATTACTACCATTATGGAGGAGAAGGCCGTTCAAAAAAACGCCGAAATCACCCCGGATCGCCCGCCTTTAAAAGTGTGTCCAAACTGTGGACACGCTGTAAGCGGAAACTACTGTTCCAACTGTGGGCAGCAAACGCATCTCCATAAGGATACTTTCTGGGGGCTGATCAGCCATTTTGTAGCTCATTATTTTCATTATGACAGTAAATTCTGGCGGACACTCAGTACATTGGTGACTTCGCCCGGTAAATTAACGATTGCCTACCGGCAGAAAAAAAGGCAAAGCTATATCCCGCCGATTTCCCTGTACATCTTTGTCAGCATTGTGTTTTTTCTGCTATTGCCGATGTTCCAACGGTCTTTTGTAAGTATCCAGGAGCATAAACCCGCACAGCAGGCGCAAGTGGATACGACCGGGCAGATGTCCCTAAAGCAGCGTGCTGAGGATGCGGCAGCCAAACAGGGCAGGCAGCTAAATTCAGCAGAGAAATATACCACTGATATGGGTAATGAAATCCTTTCTGGGATGAAAGAAAACCCAAAGGAGTTTAAGGAGAAAGTGTTACACTCCTTTCCCAAAATTTTCTTTTTTATGATTCCGGTCCTGGCAGCCCTGCTTAAATTATTGCTGATCCGGCAAAAGCAATATTATTTTGTAGATCATGCAGTCTTTGCACTACATATACACAGCTTTGTTTTTATCGCCTGCATTATTCCTTTAGTCAACCCGTACACGCCCATTCAACACAACTTAAGCGATGCAGCACTTCTTGTGTGTATTGTTTATTATATTATCGCCCTGCATAAGGCATATAAAAGCGGTTGGATTAAGTCAATAATTATTGCACTCGCAACAACCGCCTTGTATTTTATTATCCTTTTGCTGACAGGATTATTCGACCTGTGGATATTAACTAAATTGGCTCATTGAGATTCCGGCACACAGCAACTAGCCAAGTAGCTGTGCGACATCTTTGGCAAAATAGGTGGCGATCAGATCAGCGCCGGCCCTCTTGATAGAGGTAAGACTTTCCAGGACGGTTTTCTCTTCATCCAGCCAGCCCATCCAGGCAGCAGCCTTGATCATCGCATATTCTCCACTGACATGATAAGCGCTGACCGGAACGGTCACGGCATTTTTTACCTCACGAACAATATCCAAATAGGCCATGGCCGGTTTAACCATTACGATATCGGCACCCTGCTCAACATCCTGCAACGTCTCGTTGATGGCTTCGATACGGTTGGCATAGTTCATCTGATAGGTCTTCTTATCACCGAAACCGGGGGCGCTGTCCAGGGCGTCTCTGAAAGGGCCATAAAAACAGCTGGCATACTTAGCGCTATAGGAAAGAATACCTACGCCGGTATGGCCGTTCTCTTCCAGCGCTTTTCTAAAAGCGCCGATCCTGCCATCCATCATGTCGCTGGGCGCTATAAAGTCGGCTCCGGCATCGGCATGGGAAATACTCATCTTGGTAAGCGCCTCAACGGTCTGATCATTTAAGATATAGCCATTTTTAAGATCAACGATCCCGTCGTGGCCATATTGAGAATAAGGATCTAAGGCAACATCTGTCATAACGATCATTTCCGGAACGGCGTCCTTGATCGCCTTAATGGTTCTTTGCATCAGGCCATCGGGGTTCCAGCTTTCTTTACCGGTATTGTCTTTAACACTGTCATCGCATTTGACAAACAGCAGTACGCTTTTAATGCCCAGGCGCCAGAGCTCCCTGACTTCGTCTATGGTTTTGTCCAAAGAGCGCCTGTAATAGCCAGGCATGGAAGGAATCTCATGAACGACATCCTTGCCTTCGTCAATGAATATAGGTAAGATAAAGTCATTGGGGGTGAGAACGGTCTCCGCTACCAGGCTGCGGATCGCATCCGAGCGCCGGGTAATTCTGTTTCTTCTTTGTAAATACATATCACTTGACATTTATGGTGAGCCGGCCACTAGGACCAGCAAGGGGTTACATTTCTTCCAGGGCTGACTCACGCCCAGTCCCTGGGGTGGCGGCAGGCATCGAGCAACGCTGCTTCGGGTGAGTTTTTCTCCGGCTGATAGTTATAGTCAAAACGAACCTGTGGCGGCAGACTCATTAATATGCTTTCCGTCCGGCCATTGGTTTTAAGGCCGAATAAAGTGCCCCTGTCATGGATCAGGTTAAACTCTACATATCTGCCGCGGCGGATTTGCTGCCAATAGGTGTTCTGTGCCGTATAAGCCTGACCTGCTCTTTTTTCAACAATGGGCAGGTAGGCTGGTATAAATTGCTCCGCGACTGCCTGCTGGAAGGCAAAAGCCTCTTCCAGCGTAAAGGCGACGGGGTGTTGTTCGCCGGTTTCTCCCGGAACGACATGGTCATAAAATACGCCGCCGATACCCCGCATCTCAAAGCCTCTGTGGGCATTATTAAAGTACTGGTCACACCAGTTTTTATAAGCGGGATAAAGCTCTTTTCCGTAAGGGTCCATGGCGGATTTAAAACAGCCGTGAAAATGACGGGCATCCTCTTCAAACAGGTAATACGGTGTCAGGTCGGCCCCCCCGCCAAACCACCGGCGTATAACCGTTCCGCTTGGATCGTACAGCTCAAAATAGCGCCAATTGGCATGTGTAGTGGGAACAAATGGGTTACCGGGATGAATAACCAGACTGATACCGGCGGCAAACCAGCGGTCACCATTTATGCCTAGTTGCCGGCGCATGGGTTCAGTAACCTGACCGTGAACAACAGAAGTATTGACGCCGCCTTTTTCGAAGACATTCCCACCCACTATGATCCTGGTACGGCCGCCACCTTCGGCTTTGCCGTCGGGACCGGTTCTGGCCCACTGTTCGTCGGTAAAATGTGCTTTGCCGTCGGTGCTTTGCAGGGTGTCACATATGGTGTTTTGCAGTGTAAGAATGTACCCTGCCCAACGTTCTCTAAATCCATCAATGGAGGGCCCCATTTGACCGGTTACTCCGGCTATTGAAAATGTTTGCGTTTCCATAGAATTCCCTTTGGGTTCATGATGCTTGGCGTTCAAATGCCTGTACCGTCTCAACAAATGCACGGGCGTGGTCTACCGGTATATTGGGTAATATGCCATGTCCCAGATTAGCGATCCAGCTGTCCTGACCAAAGCTGTGAAGCATCTTCTCTACTTCTTTTTTCAGCTCAGGGACCGGTAATAAAAGTTTAGACGGGTCCAGGTGCCCCTGCAGTGTGATATCCTTGCCTGCCAGCTGTCTGGCAGTGGCCGCTTCAATACACCAGTCGATCCCAAGGCCTCTGGCGCCTGTCTGGGCCATGGCCGGCAGCGACTGCCAGGCTCCTTTGGCAAAAAGGATCACCGGAACTTCACCGGCGATGGCTGCTGTGATCTGCTGGAGATAGGGCAGCGACCAGACCTCAAAATCAGACTTGCTTAAAAGCCCTCCCCAGCTATCAAATACCTGGATCAGATCTGCGCCTGCGTCAATCTGTGCTTTTAGATAAAGAATGGTGCTGTCTGTAATCTTCTGCAGCAACTTTGTGGCGAGTCCGGGGTTTTGATAGCAAAAGGCCTTGGCCTGGTCAAAGGTTTTAGAGCCCTTACCCTGTACCATATAACATAGCAAGGTCCAGGGAGCGCCCGCAAATCCGATCAGCGGCACACGACCGTTCAGTTCTTGCTTGATCAGTTTGATCGCATCGGTTACATAACCCAGTTTTTCTTCAATATCCGGTATCTGAAGTTTTTCCAGATCTTTTTGCGTCTGAATAGGCTCAGGTAGAAGAGGCCCCAGTTTTTCAACCAGTTGTACTTCCATGCCCATTGCCTGCGGTATGACCAGAATGTCCGAAAACAGGATCGCTGCATCTACGCCGATGATATCTACCGGCTGGAGCGTGATCTCGGCCGCCAGTTCAGGCGTCTGCACTCTTTCAAAAAAAGAATACTTGTTTCGAAGGGCAATATATTCGGGTAGATAACGGCCAGCCTGACGCATCATCCATACTGGGAAACGTTCCGTAGGCGCTCCCATGAGCGCTCTTAAGATCAGATCGTTTTTTATGGTAGCAGAAGTTGTATTAACCGTTGTTGTCGTCATAGAAATGTTATTACTTTTCAAGTTTTTGTTGCGCTTCAAAATATATTTTTACTTCATTTAAAAGGGCCCGCTCGCTGGGTTCAGGCGCTACAATGACTCTATTGGTACAATGTGCAGCAATGGACTTCGCCGTTGTCTGCCCGATAGCAAATAGCACTGCATTTTGTGAAATTTCCCGGTTGTGTGCAAAATAGCATTCAACAGCAGAGGGACTGAAAAACAAAAATCCGTCGATATCGCCCCTGATCCTCGAAGGACAACAGGAGGTCTTATAACAGACCAGCTCTTCCAGGGGAATGTCAATCTGCTCAAAAGCGGCCGGCAGTGTCGGCATTCTGCGGTCGCCACAGAAAAAGACCGTAGGGTATTCTCTTAGGGGAGCAGGGTTTTCCTTTATGAAATCAGCGAGTACTGTGCTGTTACTTCCCATGCCGCATATGCCTGCATCAGGAATAAACTTGAGAAGAGTGGCCCTGGTTTTACCACTGAGGCAATAGATATTCCAGTCCGGTTTCTCTTCCAGTCTTTCAAAGACTGACCTTACTGCCACCTCGCTGGTAAATACAGCATTGATTTTCTTTCGGCCTAGCTCAAATATTCGCTCTTCCACCGCACTGTCATAAGAAAGTTCCTTTTCTATTAATGGAAAAGTATCCATTCTGAAATTAAAATTCCAGTCTTCTATAAGCGTTGGGTCCGAAAGGTCCCCGGTATTGAAGATAGATTTAACCATGATAAAATAATTTTACGAGTTATCAGCAACTGCCTGGCCAGCGGGATCACCGGATATATTCTGCCGGATTTGCTGAACAATCTTATCTGCTCCTTGATCAAGCAGGCCCTTGGCCGCATCTATGCCAAGTGTCGTGTAGTCTTTGAGGCTGGCGGTCTGCCGGCATTCAAACTTTTCCCGACCATCCAGTGACAATATACTGCCGGTAAGAATAATATTATCTCCCTGAATCTCGGCATATGCACTTATAGGGGTAGAACAGCCGCCCATAAGCGTACTTAAAAAGGCCCGTTCTGCCTCTGCGGCTTTTGCCGTATGGTCATCATTTAATTGCCTTACAGCCTCCAGGGTATCCGTATCCTCTGTGCGTGCTACTACAACAATAGCGCCTTGTGCAGGAGCAGGCAGCATCCAGGGGATCTCGCTTGCATTTTTGGGGCGCTCATCGATGCGTTCCAGACCTGCCGCAGCAAAGATGGCTCCATTCCAATGGTGGTCATGAAGTTTTCTCATTCGGGTCTGTACATTACCACGCAGGTTCTCGATGTTGAGTAAGGGGAATTTCTGCAGTATCTGTGCCTTACGTCTGACAGATCCGGTAGCAATGGTGCCTGTCAGCTGCGGATCCTCGCCTTTTAAAAAAGCGGCTGCAAAGTCAGGATCCTTAAATACAAGAAGATCTTTTTCACTGGCCCTGGGCAGTACGGCCCCTTGTCTGATACCGCTGGCCAGCTGTGTGGGAACATCTTTAAAGGAGTGTACGGCGATATCAATTTTGTCACTTAACAAAAAGGCGTCGAGTGTTTTTGTAAATACACCCTGTACTCCCATGGCATAAAGTGGCGTCACCAGATCCAGATCGCCTTCGCTTTTGACAGGGATCAGTTCCGTTCGTATGCCAAGCTTTTCCAGCAGGCCCTGAACGGTTGTAGCCTGCCACAGGGCCAACCGGCTGTCTCTGGTGCCTATTTTCAAAACCCGGGCTGTATTCATCGTGCTTTATTTATTCAGATCGCTGCGATAGATTCGTTAGAGAGCGACTATTTATAGGTTAATTCATTTTTTGCGCCAGTTGTCCGCAACTGCTTAAAAGAGCCTGCGCCAGGACCTTAACTTAATTCTGAGGTAAGCGGTTCCGGCCTGTCTTCCCTGTCATAAGTCAACTGAGATTGCGTTTCCGGCATTGCCGTACGATTGACAAAATCATGGAGTGTCTCTATATAGGCACAACCAGGGGTTTGTTCCTGGCTACGCATTTTTACGGCCAGATTTTTAATGGCTGTTTTAATAGCATCCTGCTGTTGTATGATGTCTTCCTGTGCTGTCTGCAAAGACTGAAACCAGGTACAATGGTGGATATCCATGAGCGATTGTTTGGCCGCACGGATGATCGGCACGTTTTTACGCATCAGATACCACTCTTTAAATTCTTCCAGATAGGTATCAATAATAGAAAGCGCCTTAGGTATTTCTGCCTGTCTGTTTTTCAGTGTGGCGTCTCCCAGTTTGGAAAGATCATCTACGTTGACCAAAATCGTCTGCGGTCTGTTTTTAACAGATTGATCAATATTGGCCGGAACAGAAAGATCGATCAATATTTTTTTACCTGTAGAGCTCAGGTCTTCTTTGAATAGAATCGGGGTGTGGGCATTGGTGGCGACAATGATAATGTCGGCCCGGTCGGCCACCTGTTGGAGTTGCTCGAACGGGGCGATTTTCAGGCCCAGTTCATCAGCTATAAGCTGGGCTTTTGCCTGGCTTCTGTTGATCAGGGTAATATCTTTTGCACCTAAATAATCGATCAGGTTTTTACAGGTGTTATGCCCGATCTTACCCGTGCCTATGAGCACAAATTTTTTGTCGGCAATATCAGAACAGTGAAGTTTCAAAAACTGGATCGCTGCAAATGCGACGGATACTGTGCCTCCGCTGAGCGCTGTTTGATTTTTAATAGCTTTAGACGTCTGGAAAGCTGTGTTAGACAGTCTTTCTAAAAAGGCGTTTATACAATTGTGCGCCTTGGCAAACTTTACGGCTTGTTTAATTTGACCGACAATCTCATAATCCCCCAGGATCTGAGAATCCAATCCGCAAGCCACGTGAAAATAGTGCTCAATAGCTTCTTTGCCTTTTTTATGATAAGCCAGAGATTTAAAGGTATGAACATCTCCCTGAGTCTCCGAGCAAAGCAAGTCGGTTAAAAGTTCGGGTGAGGGAGAAATTCCATAGATCTCGGTACGATTACAGGTAGAGAGCACAAATAAGCTGTTGATTCCCAGTCCTTGAGCTTTCATTAATAACTTGGCATATCCTTCATTGTTTAAGGCAAACTGCCCTCTGATCGATGTATCTGTCTTTTTATAATTAATGCCAACTATATGAAACTGTTCAATTTCCATGTCTTCGGGTCCCTCGTTTAATTATTGTGCTTCCCTGGTGTTACTTGTCCTGTCTGCGAGAGGCGGATAGACCGCATATACAGACAAATCATAATACCACTAAATTTCACTGGGCAAAGGTACTTACGGGCACTGTTGAAAAAAAATGATTTTAGTCATGCCAGTGTCATATTTACTACATGATTTTTTCTAAACTATCTGATTGTCACCTGGTTATGGTTTTTATCGCGGATCATTGGTTTTAGCAGTTGCGCAGTTCGTGTTTTTAGGGTAAAAACCGGGTCTGTAAAACGGACTTCGAAAAGATATAAACTTGAAGGAATTGTTAGCAAACTAACGCTTATTTCATAAAATTTCTGAAAATAATGCATCCAAAACCGGGTCAGATTTAATTTATAAGGCATTAATTACTATAGAATTGCCGCAATGTTTTAATTTTTGTGTAAAAAAATCACAATACTTATTACTAAAAATTAAAAGTTTGTTCTACTTTCATGTTTTGAAACTGCCTTTTTTTAACAAGATTCAATGGCGAACAAGACCATTATAAACAAGAAAAATATTCTCAAAGCCCTGTTTTTAACAGACGGGCTTTCTTTTTCTGAAATCAGTGAACAGATTGGCAAAAGCCATTCGCTCACCATGAAACTGGTCACGGAACTTGTTGAAGCGGGCATTTTGATTGAAAAAGGACTGGCGCCTTCCAGCGGAGGCCGCCGGCCGCAGACCCATTCTCTGAAACCCGATACCTTCTATCTGGTAGCAGTAGCCATGGATCAGTTCGTTTCCCGGATTGCCTTACTTGATGCGAACCGCAAGGAAGTCATCCCTATCCGGCAAATGGAATTGCCTCTGGCGGAGAATCCTATGGCGCTGGAGACCCTGACCGGGTTTATTCAACAATTTATTAACGAGGCCCCGATAGATGCTTCTAAAATCCTTGGCATAGGCATTGGCATGCCTGGATTTATTAACGCAGACAAAGGCGCGAATTATACATTTCTGGGGACGAGTGTTTGTGCACACATCAAAGAAGCGACCGGCTATCCCACTTTTATTGAAAACGATTCGTCCACTATCGCTCTGGCAGAAATAAAATATGGGCAGGCAAAGCTGGAAAAAAATGCCATGATCCTAAACCTGAGCTGGGGAATCGGTTTAGGGATGATTCTGGAAGGAAAGCTTTTCAGGGGTAATGACGGTTTTGCAGGCGAGTTCAGCCATATCCCCATATTTAAAAATGGCAAGCTCTGCAGCTGCGGGAAAACCGGCTGCCTGGAAACGGAGACCTCTTTATCTTATATGATAAAAAAGGCCAAATCAGAGATCAGGTCTGGCAGGGCCACTTACCTGACGAAGATCCCGCTGGACACAAGTGATCATGAAGCGGTAGCTAAACAATTTATTGATGCTGCGATCCTGGGCGATTCACTTGTGGTCGAAATTATTTCTTCTGTAGGGTATAACATCGGCAGAGGCATAGCGATCCTGATGCATCTCATTAACCCCGGAAAAGTCATCCTGAGTGGCAGGATGGCGGGGGCAGGAAGGGTTTGGCTGGCGCCTATTCAACAAGCCATCAACGAATTCTGTATTCCAAAATTAGTCAGCAATACAAAACTGGAATTATCAAAGCTAAGTTATGAGGCCGAAGTGATCGGTGCTGCGACTTTAGTAATAGAAAATATAAGGCAATGCCCCATGGAACATATTTTAAAGAGCAATTCATCTGTGGCGTAACCTGAAAGAAGCATGCGTGTCTTATCGAACGGGGCCCGCAAGTACAATGTAACATTAACTATTTAGCAAGTTCAAAATTTTAATTCAAGCAAAAGCGTGTTTTTTATGAAAAAATCGACACAAGTTGTTCTAAGGGCGGTATGCTTTCTAATAGCAGGACTGGGCCTATGGAGTAGCACCTTTGCCCAGACCCAGGAGGTTACCGGGGTGGTCAAATCAAGTGAAGGAACACCCCTTGCGGGCGTGGAGGTCGCAGTGAAAACCGGCAGTCAGAAAGTACTGTCAGATAATACCGGCACCTTCCACATCAAAGCAGACAACGGGGATATACTTACTTTCTCCTATATTGGTTTTGCAAATGCAGAACAAACTGTAAATGGGCCAACCATGGAAGTGACCATGACTGCGAATGAAGCCGCTTCTGCAGGCAGTGACGTGGTGGTAACGGCCCTGGGTATTAAAAGAGAAAGTAAATCTCTGGGTTATGGTGTTCAGGAGATCAAGGGGGCTGAACTGGCAGACCGCCATGAGCCCAATGTGACCAACACGTTTTCTGGCAAGGTTGCCGGCTTACAGGTAATCAAATCCAGCAACGGTCCTGCCGGATCTACCAAGATCGTATTAAGAGGGTATAATTCATTGACCGGCGATAATCAGCCGTTGATTGTTGTCGACGGGGTTCCTGTCGACAACTATGCTGGCGTGCCACGTGGTGGTACAAATGATTTCTGGAACCCCTCTCTTGACATGGGTAACGGCCTCTCAGACCTTAACGCTGACGACATTGCCAGCGTCAGCGTCCTGAAAGGTCCTGCTGCTGCAGCCCTTTATGGATCCAGAGCAGGTAATGGGGTGATCCTGATCACAACGAAAACTGGTCAAAAGCAAAACGGCCTGGGTATTACCGTTTCTTCCAACTTTGGTTTTGAAAGCGTATTTACACAGCCAGATATGCAGAGCACCTATGGCCAGGGTGAAAATGGGGTCTATGATAAACTTTCCGGCTCTAGCTGGGGGCCAGAGATCAAGGGGCAGTCTTATGAAAAATGGGATGGTTCAACAAGCTCAATGCAGGCCTATGATAACCCTAAAAACTATGTTAACAACGGGTTTAATAACAGCACGAATGTCTCTTTTTCGCAGTTGTATAACAAGACCTCTATCTACACCTCTTTTAACAGGCTATATGACAAGAGCATGTTGCGCGGGTCTAAATATGAAAGAACGAACCTAACAGCCAGAGCCGTAAGCAAATTCGGCAAAGATGACCGCTGGACATTAGATACCAAAGTGCAGTATAGTAAATCGACGGCCAATAACCGGCCCAATGGCGGTGTGAATGCGAATAATGTCTTTGCTGTGTTGTACCAGCTGCCACGGAGTCTGGATATCCGTGATTTCTCCGCAGGTGCAGACCCGTACGGAAAGATGATCTGGTATGACCCTGCTTCCTCTGACGTCAATCCTTACTGGGCGGCGGTATATAATCTGAACAGCGACAGCAGAGACCGTTTCCTTTTGAACGGATCTCTAAAATATCAGTTCACTGACTGGTTAAATGCAGAAATCAAGGGAGGTGCTGACATTTATAACACGGCAACACAAGGAAAGACTTATTCAGGAGGACCACTTACCAATCAATATAGCGTGGGTAAAAATTCCTTCACAGAAACCAATTATAGCTTCCTGATCAATGCACAAAAAGACAATATTTTTGGAAAGTTAGGTGGATTGGTCAATGTGGGAGGCAATCTGATGGACCGTACCGTCTCTTCATTGAGTTCTGGTTCTGGTGAATTGTTCGTTCCAGATTTATTCACACTAAACAATGGAAAAAATAATCCGACGGTGAGCGAAACCAACAGCCACCAGAAGATTAACTCCCTATATGGAACGGTCGAGGTAAATTACGATGGATACCTCTTCCTGGATGGAACTTTCAGAAATGACTGGTCCTCTACACTGAATCCGGAAAACAGATCTTATTTCTATCCTTCCGTAAGTCTGTCTTATGTTTTCACAGATATGATCCGTAAGGCTGGCGGAAACGTCCCTTCCTGGTTTAGCTATGGCAAGTTAAGGGCCTCGTTGGCAGAAGTGGGAAATAGTTTGCAGCCTTATCAGCTATATAATACCTATACCATTGGTAAAGACCCCAATGGCAATACCATCGCCAATACAGGAGATGTCTTCTTTAATGATAATGTAAGGAGCGAGCTGATTAAATCCACTGAAATCGGTACTGAACTCAGGTTTTTCCAAAGCAGGATCGGCCTTGACCTGTCCTGGTATAAAACCAATGCCACAAGACAATTATTGGCTATCCCTCAAGACAGGTTAAGCGGCTATACCAGCAAAATGATCAATGCCGGTAATATCCAAAATACAGGTTTCGAAGCTATCTTAAATGCGAGAATCCTGGATAAACCTGAGGCGCTCAGTTGGGATATGACCGTTAACTTTTCCAAAAATAATAATAAGATCATTTCTTTGACAAAAGATAATCCTATCTATGGACTGGGTGGTTATGATGATGTATCTATTGTTGCTGAAGCGGGGAAAAACTATGGAGAGATTTATGGCACAAAATTTCAACGTGTGGAGGACCCCAAGAGTGGTGATTACGGGAAATTGCTCCTGGACGGCAACGGCCTGCCGCAGGGAACTTCCGATACGTATGATCTGGGTAACCAGCAGGCTGACTATTTGTTAGGGATTACCAACCAGTTTTCTTTTAAAGGGTTCAATCTGTCCTTTTTGGTGGACGGCCGGTTCGGTGGCAAGATCTTTTCTGCTACCTACGCAGCAATGGAAGCGGCGGGAACGGCTGGCATAACCGGTAAGAGAGGTAAAATGGTTGTCGATGGTGTGATAGAAGACGGTAAGGGTGGCTATGTTGACAATACGACAGAAATCACTACGGAAGAGTATTGGAACGCTGTTCATGCCAGCGGCAACGTTGGTATCGTAGAAGCGAATCTTTACGATGCGAGCAATATTCGTCTTCGTAATGTGCAACTGACCTATAATCTGCCACATAAGTGGTTGAACCAGTCGCCTGTTCAAAGAGCGAGCATCGGGCTTTCCTGTAATAATGTCTGGATGATCTCGAGCCACCTGCCAGGTATCGATCCGGAATCCGTATATGCAACGGGATCTAACGCGGTGGGCTTCGAGAGCTCCGCGCCTCCTACGACAAGATCATTCATGTTCAATCTTAGCCTGAGTTTCTAAATCTAAATAAATCACTGATGAAAACGATAATTAAACATACATTCAAATATGCCTGCCTGGTCACGACATCTGTTCTCGTACTTGCGTCTTGTTCCAAGTTTGATGAGATCAATCTTGACCCTACTGCGGCGAATGAAGATCAGGTACAGGTGGAATATCTGATCAATAATGCTATTGTGGGAGCGCAGATGAACCCGGATATCGGAGAGCGTGCCTTCGTCTTATATTGGGAACCTGCCGGCCGGCAGGTCTCAGATTATGATGGTGGAAGAATAAATATTGGTAATTATGACGATGGCTGGACCGGCAATTACTGGAACGCGCAGGCCAGCTGGCAGACACGTATTAACAATGCAATCAAGATCGCACAACAGAGAATTGATTCAAAAGTAAATTTGAAGGAATATACCAATAACCTGTTACAAGTTGCCAGAATCTGGCGCGTCTACCTGATGAGCGAAATGACGGACAACTGGGGGCCGATTCCCGTTAATGGATTTCAGGGGAGCAACCCAGAGTATTCCAGCGTAAAAGATGTGTATTATTATATGCTGGATGAATTAAAGGATGCGACCTCTAAACTGGACGTTTCAATCTCTAATCCCCCCGACGTGCAGAAGGAAGATCCCGCTTATGAATATGATTATGCAAAATGGAAGAAATACGGCAACTCAATGCGTCTTAGACTGGCGATGCGATTGTCAGAAGTGGACAAAGAAAAAGCGAAATCAGAATTTGAGGATGCTGCCCAGTCACTAAAAGACCTGATTACTAAAAATGAGGATAATTTTGCCGTTCAGGAAAAAGACGGCTGGGATGACCTGACCGGCGTGATGAGCCGCTCATGGGACCTTCAGTTTATGTCTGTCACTTTCAGAAATCTCGTGATGGGGCTTGGCGGTGTAGGATCTGCTGCTCAGCTGGACGACAAGTTTCACAGCCACATTAAAGCTGCCAACGATTTGGGGCAGCGTTTCCCGGATTTTTTCCCATTAAAGAACAACGACCCCAATGCCGGTTATTGGCTTGATGGCCTTCCAAACAAGATCGATCCCAGGGCCTATGTGATCTTTTGTATTCCTGGTGATACCTTGAATAAGAGCTTCCCGGCACAAAACGGAGATTTTGATAAAAATCCTGTGAGAAAACTGTACAAAAAAGTAGGGTCCGAGTTGCAGACTGTTAAAACAGTGAATGCCACTTATACCTTTAATGCACGTATCGACGGAGATTGGGGAACGAAGGATCAGTTGAATGAGCTCGTGAATTACGGAGGTACAATGCCCCGCTTAAATATGCGCTTTAGAAGCAGCACTGAAAAGCGCGTTTTCTTTGGTGCCTGGGAAACCTATTTTCTGATTGCTGAAGCAAGTGTCCGAGGATGGACTGTTCCTATCTCGGGAAAAGAGGCGTATGAAGCGGGTATTACAGCAAGCTTTAACTTCTGGGGGATTGAAAAATATCTGCCGGCTTATTTGAGCTCTGCCGATTATAATAATAACGGGACTTCTGTAAGTTGGGATAATACAACGGAGCCACAGACAACGCACGCGATGACCTATAAAGATGGCATTACCGGCGCTCCCGGTACCGTACAGATGAAATATTCTGACAATGGACTTTATAAAGCAGGAAAGAAGAACGATCTGCTGACTAAGATTATTACTCAGAAATTCCTGGCACAGGTGCCTTGGCTTCCTCTTGAAAACTGGAGTGATCATCGTCGTTTAGGCTTGCCGTTCTTTGAGAACCCCACGGTAGAAAAAGCAATGGGTACCATGCCGGCATTAACCGACGGAACCTATTCTACTTCAAATGTTAAGTTCCTTCCACAGCGAATCAAATATCCTTCGAGCCTTCAGACGCAGAATGCACCGGGCTATCAACAGGCTGTCGGCCTACTGGGAGGAACAGGAGATGCCATTTTGAATCCGCTATGGTGGGCGCAAAAGCAATAGCTGAATTCTAAAATGAAACTATAAGATTTAAAATATAATGAAGGTCGCTGTAAAAGGCGGCCTTCTTGCATATAACAAAAGTGGTTAACGGAAACCACTTTCAATTAACCACTTCCAAACTCATGGCTGTAAAGACTTATCGCTCCTGACTTTGACACCCCTTTTTGAGAAGATTTAATAACATATTGATTTTCATCTATTTTTATAATTCTGGGACACCCAAATGGGTGTCCCAGAATTATAAAGTCTTATTTTCGTAATATG